>ERZ1740065.1461-NODE-1461-length-14155-cov-6.183688_pt1 | contig 14155 bp, 18 predicted proteins | sample MGYA00581738_ERZ1740065 | MGnify/ENA primary metagenome ERZ1740065 (study PRJEB43018, sample SAMN04849749) | marine metagenome | isolation source: floating plastic debris | place: Pacific Ocean | collected 2008-09-01 | study: EMG produced TPA metagenomics...
GTTGGGCGCTGCGTCAGCTCAAAATATGAGTTTCGTGTGTATAATTTTGGCCTACTTTTTTCTTTCTAAAATTTGTTTTTGCCCCCCCCCCCCCACCGCGCCTTTTCGCTAGACGCAAGGGGGAGCGGGGTAGGCTGGCGATTAATCGGCAGCCGAAAGGTTCACCGCGCTGGCCTTCCCATTGCGGCCCGTTTCGATTTCGTAGTTCACACGCTGATCCTTATCGAGCGTCTGCATGCCGGCGGCCTGCACGGCGCTGATGTGAACGAAGCTGTCGTCTGAGCCATCGTCGGGCTGGATAAAACCGTAGCCTTTGTCTGTGTTGAAAAACTTTACGGTGCCGGTCTTGCTCATGATTGTTCCTCTCGAGAACGTAGGGGTTGGCCGAACCGCGACATGCGGAACGGTGGTGCGTCAAATCGTCCAGTGAAAGGAAGTCGTCGTCTGGTTTGCGCCGGGGCCCAAAAAGGCAAGCGGCGTTTTTCAAAAGTCGAAGTCCGTCGCAATTTTCGACGTTGGCTCGCACTTTTTAGAACCGTTGGAGCAAAACTTCAAGAAAACACGCATCGGCGATGCTAGGGCCCATATTATAACTGTTATTCCCAAGCGTGCTTTTGAGCGCAGACCAGCACCACATTCGCGGCAAAGATTGCAACCAGCGCGTGTCCTGGTTGCAATGGCTGGTTAGGATGCTCCAACGCTCAGGCAGGGCCGCAAGACAGCGCTTTTTGATTAGCGAGAATGCCGGGCATATCGGAATTGTCGGCAGCAAATCGCCGGATCAGCATGATGCCTTTCGCGGTTGGTGAGATGATTTCCTCACCAGCCAAGCCGTCCGTATCCTGACCATCCAACAGCAGAATGAAAGTGAAATTCGGGTCACCCAGTTCCAGATCGTTTCGAACAAAGAAATTGTCCGAATTCTGCTGATAGAATGAGATCGACCAGTACCGCGGCCACGTCACCCCTGAGATGCGAACCGGGCCATCGCTTAGATCATAAGCCATGGAGCTGATAATGCTGTCCGGATTAGCCCGGCGGGCCGCTTCCATCCGCGGTCCGTAAACCTCGTTATGATAGCACGCATTCCATCCACCGGCCGCGCCAGCGATCCGCCCTTCAATGGTCGACATCACCTTCATGGGAGCTTGGCGGATGACGAAAGCGGGCGTGCCCACGGCAACCGCGATGACTAACGCCAGGGAAAGCGCCCCATAGACGATAGGACGGCTTAGCATGACACGCGCTCCACTTTCGGCAGATCAATCTGCGGCAGGGCCGCGCGCGTCGTCTGGCTGGGATTATAGACCCGCAACATCAGCTCAAACGCCTTCTCGGGCGTTTGCTGGCTCGGCAACCAAGCCTCATCTTGAGGGGTCGCGGAGACGGTGATCACCCACTCCCCCGTGTCTGAGCGCGGCACCGAAACGCTGTTCCAACTCGATCGGTTTTGAGCGTTGGGGACGTAATGCTGGGTTTCGCTGTCGTACAAGGCGAGCGACCACCAACGCGTATCAATCGGACGACCGGATACGCGATAGGTGCAATTGGATCGAAGCGGATTGCCCTCATTGTCCGTCACACTGACAAAGTAGACCGCCTCTTTCGAAGAGAGGCCCAATGGCCCTCCGATAGCGACGCGGGCTCTCTCCACCTCTGATGCGGCAGCGGCGCCGATCTTGTCTGAGTAAAGCCAGGTTTCATCAACACGCTCAAAGGTTTCAAAGATGACATCTTGCCCGGTGATCTGACTGATCGCGTAGGCTCTCGCCGCCCAGAAGGATGCCCCGGTCAAGAAAATGACACCAACGGTCAGACCGGCAAGCTGAGTTTTGCGTCCCACAAATCGGCTCCTCATCGAAGGGTTCGAGCGAACATCAGCACTCTATGCAGACTGAAATCGATCTTTCCAAATGACGGTGTGGTCGGCGGGTGTAGCATGCGGTGACCATGGGCTGCTTTGGAGCAAAAGCGCAAGACAGCGCGCCGCTACGCAAAGACCAGCACCACATTCGCGGCAAAAATCGCAACCAAGGCGCCGCCGACGAGCCGCCCGATACTCTTGGCGAACCACAGCAGGCCCAGGACAAACACCGCGCTCGCCGTCAGCAGGATCATTTGCGTGCCCGCGAGATCGCTTGGAAGCGCTTGAGGAGCGATGCTCATGGTCGCACCGCCTATCAGCAGGATGTTGTAGATATTCGATCCCACAACATTGCCCAGCGCTAACCCCGATTTGCCGCGCAAGGCCGCTGCAATGGACGCGGCGAGTTCGGGCAGCGAGGTGCCCACCGCCACAACCGTCAGCCCGATCACAGTCTCGGGCACTTTGAAAAGTGTGGCGAGCTGGATCGCGCCTTCAACCAGCGCCTGACCGCCCGCGACCAGGATAGCGAGGCCGCCCAGGAACTGGGCTCCCGCGATGAGAATGTTGACCTTGGGGCCCTCGCCCGCTTCCTCCAGCGCCGCAGCGGCCGGGTTAAGATAGCGCCACACAATATAAATCACGATCCCGGCAAGCAGCGCAAAACCGATCCAGCGCGCCCCCACCCCACTCGCCGCCAAAGCCCACAAAAGCAAAGTCGCCGCCAAGGCAACCGCCGCGTCGCGCCGCCCGCCTCCCGTTAGCGCAATCGGCATGACGAGCGCAGATATCCCCAGGATCATTAGTGTGTTGGCGAGGTTCGATCCGACCACATTGCCCCACGCAATGTCGGGTGCGCCCTGAAGCGCGGCCTGAACGCTCGCCACCATTTCGGGCATCGAGGTCGCAAAGCCGACAATCACAAGTCCAGTGAACAGCGTCGAGACGCCCAGCTTTTGCGCGATCGCCACCGCGCCGCGCACCAGCAGTTCACCACCAAGGGCCAGACCAACAAGGCCAGCAAGGCTTAAAAGGATGGCGTTTGTCATTGGGAGGGGCGCTTATCGGAGAGGGCGGTGAGCTGCCAGTTATTTGTTTGGGCACGGTGTTGTTGTTTGGCTCGCTCTTGCTCGCACCCTAGCCTCCCGCGCCCTCCACCCTTCCACCCGGAGCCTACCGGGATACGATCCGGGTGGAAGGGTGGAGGGCGCGGTTGGCTAAGGCCGCCTAACTAAAGCAAAACCGCTTGCGCAACCGGCGCAAACGACCGGCGATGCAAGGGCGTGGGGCCATGGAGGCGCAGCGCCTCCAAATGTTCCGCTGTGCCATAGCCTTTGTTGCGCTCCCACCCGAAGTAGGGGTGATGTTTGGCTGCAGCCACCATCAGCCGATCGCGATGCTCCTTGGCAAGGATGGAAGCGGCGCTGATTGCGGGCTCGATCCCGTCCCCGCCGACGATCGCGCGCGCGGGCCAGCGCCAGTCTTCGCAGCGCCGGTTCGGGGTCTGGTTGCCATCGATAAGCACCTCGTCCGGTTCACGCCCCAAGCCCGCGCACAGATCCGCAACGCAGCGCGTCATCGCCAGCATGGTCGCCTGAAAGATATTCACCCGGTCGATCTCTTCCGGCTCGACCACAGCAATCGCGAACCGCGACGAGGCGCGGATGCCTTCGTCGAGCGCCGCGCGACGCTTGGCCGATAATTTCTTGGAATCGTTGAGGCCAGCGGGTACGCCCCCTTTGTCCTTTAGGCCCAACACGCACGCCGCCGCCACAACCGGCCCGGCGAGCGGACCGCGCCCGGCTTCGTCGACGCCAATCACCAACGGTGTATCGGCAAGCAGGGCACGATCGATCACTTCGGGAGTTTCCTTGATCATGAAAACGATCTCCAAACTTAGCCTTGTCTTCTCTTCGTCCGCCGTCATGCTCGCAAGCTGTGCGCTCGCACAATCGGGGGAAACTGCCAAAATCTCTGCGGAAGAAGCGGGCTACACGATCGAGGAAATGGGCAGCTTCAACCGCCCTTGGGCGATCGAATTCCTGCCAGGCACCGAAACGCTAGCGATTACGGAGAAGTCGGGCACGCTCAAATTGATGAAGACGGGCAGCGGCGAGACGACGACCGTCACCGGGGTTCCCGAGGTTGCCTATGGCGGCCAGGGCGGCCTGGGCGATATTGCCTTCCTCGAAAGCGAGGCGGATCGCGACGATGGCCGAACGATTTACCTCAGCTGGGCCGAAGCGGGCGCGGACGAAGGGACGTATGGCGCGGTGGTCGGCAAAGGCTTGCTCACCTGCGTTGAAGAAACCGACGCCTGTGCGATTTCGGATCTCGCCGTGATCTGGCGTCAGGCGCCTAAGGTGAAAGGGCGCGGACACTATTCGCACCGCATTCAGGTTTCGCCCGATGGCCAGTATCTCTTTATCGCCAGCGGCGACCGGCAAAAGCAAAAGCCCGCACAGGATCTGTCCAACACGATGGGTTCGATCGTGCGGCTCAACCTGGATGGCACGCCAGCGGTGGACAACCCGTTTGCCGACAAAGATGGCGTCACTCCGCAGATTTGGTCCTACGGCCACCGCAACATTCTGGGCATGGACTTTGCTCCCGATGGCAGACTGTGGGAGGTCGAACACGGGCCGGCGGGCGGCGATGAGTTGAACCTGGTCAAGCGCGAGGCGAATTATGGCTGGCCGACGCGTTCCAACGGGGACAATTACAACGGCGTCGACATTCCCGATCACACGGCGGATGATGGCTTTTCCAAGCCCGCGGTGCACTGGACACCAGTGATCGCCCCGGGCGACATGATCATCTATTCCGGTAACATGTTCGGCCCTTGGAAAGGCGACGCGCTTATCGCCGGGCTGCGCAGCGAAGCGCTGGTGCGGGTCGAAATCGATGGCGAGAGCGCGGTCGAGGTCGGCCGCTATGAAGTGGGTGGACGGCTGCGCTCGCTTGAGCAAGGCCCCGATGGCAGCATCTGGATCGCGGAAGACGGCGAAGATGGGCGAATCTTGAAACTCACCATGTGACGCGGTGATCGCCTGGTCTTGCCTTGGCAGAAGGGGCAAACTGCCCTAACCGCCCCCTCGCTATGGCCACGACCACGCCCGATAACGACAACACCGCCAGCCTGATCCCGCTCGCAGCGGTTCCGCACGCAATGGTGGATGAGCTGCTCGACCGGGTGTTTGGCGCGGATCGCCACGCGCGCACCGCCTATCGCATCCGGGCCGGAATGGAGTGTCTGAGCGCGCTCAGCTTTGCCGCTCTGGACGCTGAAGACATGCTGGTGGGCACGATCCAGTGCTGGCCCGTGGCGCTGGTTGATCCGCAGGCGCGCGCGCTGCCGCTCATCATGGTTGGCCCTGTTGCGGTGCTGCCCGAACGCCAGGGCGAAGGCTTTGGACAAGGCCTGATGGCGGCCATGCTGGATGCAGAGAGCCGCTTGGCGGCCGATGGCCAGATGCCGTTTGCACAGGTTCTGATCGGCGATGCGGACTATTACAGGCGCTGGGGCTTTTCCGCGGCGATGACCGGCGGCTGGCGCTGCCCTGGCCCGTACGAGGCGGACCGTTTGCTGGCGCGTGGTCCCGCCCTACCGGCCATGCCCGTTGAAGGGATGCTGGCGCCGTGGGCAGAGGGCCCTGAACTGGTGGAACCGGGCCCGCCGGCCTGACGTTGGAGAGCCATGCCCTACGATCCCCCGCCCTACCTGGCCGAGATGACACTGGCTGAGATCGCCGAGGCCGTGGCGCAGCGCAAGTTGCCGCCGGTGGAGAAATGGGACCCGCAAAAGATCGGCGACAGCGATATGCGCATTGCGGCCGATGGGACCTGGTACCACGAAGGCGGGGTAATCCATCGCCCCGCCATGGTTCGCGCCTTTTCGGGGCTTCTTACCCGCGACAGCGCCGGGCAGCACTGGCTTTTAAGCCCGTTTGAAAAACTGCACATCGACGTTGACGATGCGGCCTTCATCGCCACCGATTGCCAGATAAAAGGCAGCGACATCGCGTTTCGCCTCAACACCGATGACGATGTGATCGCCGGACCGGGCAACGCGATCCGCGTCGCCGGTGACCCCGAAGTGCCCGCGATCTACCTCCATGTGCGGCGAGGCTGCGAGGCGAGGCTCAACCGCTCGACCTACACCCAGCTGGCGGAGATCGCGCTGGAGACGAGCGGCGATGATTGGCTGGTGACAAGCCAAGGCGCCATCTTCTCGTTGATCGCGTCGTAGCGGCGGGTCGCGCTCGTGGCCGACCTTTTCAACCGCCTCTCAAGAGCCTTTGTTCAAGGCCATGCGCGCGCTATCCCCGATCTCTTAAGCGACGAACAACTCTCTGATGGCCGAGCGACCCCGGCGGCGGTGCTGATCGCGGTGACGGATCGCCAGCAACCGACAATTATCCTCACACAGCGCCCGCGCGCGATGCGCGACCATCCCGGGCAAGTGGCGTTTCCAGGCGGCAAGATTGATCCGGGAGAAACCGCGATCGAGGCGGCCCTGCGCGAAGCCGACGAAGAACTGGCGCTCCCGCCCGGCGCGGTGCGCGTGATCGGGCCCAGCGACATTTATCACACCGGCACAGGCTTTCTCGTAACCCCGGTGCTGGGCGTAGTTCCGCCCGATCTGGCGCTCACGCCCAGCCCGTCCGAAGTCGAAGCCTGGTTTGAAGCCCCGCTTGATCTGCTGCTGCGTCCGGGGAGCTGGACCAAGAACGAAGTGCACTGGCGCGGGCATTGGCGGCGCTATTTCGAGATGGAGTATCAGGGTTTTCGCATCTGGGGCGTGACGGCGGCGATCATTCTCAATCTGGCTCGCCGCATTGATGTGAACGCCCTTCACTACTAACGGCCCTTGTGCATGCCGACCCAATTGCCTCCCGCGCCCTGGACCACCCGGCCTGGCCTAGCTGCGCTGACCCGCGCGCTTGGCGCGGATTTTGTACGCTGGGTGGGCGGCGCGGTGCGCGATACGCTACTGGATGAAGAGGTCCACGATATCGACGCCGCCACACGCCACACGCCCGATCGGGTGATCGATCTGTGCGCTAAGGTCGGCATCCGCACCGTGCCGACCGGGATCGATCACGGCACCATCACCGCGATATTCGACGAAGGGCCAGTTGAGATAACCACGCTTCGCCGGGACGTCGCGACCGATGGCCGACGCGCCACCATTGCCTTCGCAACCGACTGGCGTGAGGACGCTGCACGCCGCGACTTCACCATCAACGCGCTCTACGTCCACCCCGAAACGCTCGCGATTTCGGACTATTTTGGAGGGCTGGAGGACCTTGGTGCGCGCCGGGTGCGCTTTATCGGCGAGGCGGAAGCGCGCATTGCCGAGGATCACCTGCGGATCATGCGGTATTACCGGTTCCAGGCGCGTTTTGGAGCCGAGCTTGACCAGCAAGCCGAAGAGGCCTGCGAGCGCATGGCCGACACACTCAAGGGGCTCAGCCGCGAACGCGTTGCAGAAGAGCTCTTGAAATTGCTCGCCCTTCCCGATCCCCACAAAACCGTCGCGCGCATGCGGACCCGCGGAGTTCTGGGCGTAGTTCTCCCGGAAACCTGCTCGGTCCATGTTGAGGCGCTCGCGGCGCTGATCGGTGCCGAAAACGCTCAGGGCTTTGCGCGCGATCCGGTGCGCCGCCTGGCCGCGCTGCTTCCCCCTTCGCCCGATGTCGCCGAGACATGTGCAGCGCGCTTGCGGCTGTCTAAAGCGCAGCGCGCGCGGCTTGTCAGCGCGGCGGAGCGGCAGATGTCCGACGCGCGCGAGCCAGAGGCGCTCGCCTATCGGATCGGCGTCGACTTCGCGGTCGACCGGCTGCTTTTGCTGGGTGAGGAAGCGCGCAAGGTTGCCGATTTTTTACCGCCCTCACTCCCGCTCAAAGGCGGAGAGATCGTCGCGCGGGGGGTGGCAGCGGGCCCTGAAGTGGCGCGGATCCTCCAAGAGATCGAGCGTCAGTGGGTCGCCGAAGGCTTTCCGGATCGCGAGCGGGTGAGCGCAATGCTTGATCAGGCGCTGCGCCAAGTCTGAGCGTTGCCACTTCCTTGCGTTTGTCCGGTTTTGCGTAAGTTCATCGGGCCTTCAGCTTGGGCACGGCACCACTTCGCAGGTGCAACACACTTGTCACAAGGGCGCGGAGTGTCCTAGGGAACTCAACGTGTGTTTCACACATTGTGGCGATACGCGCATCCCCCGGCTTTTCGGCCAATATTGCGGGCTCAAGGTGCTCTTGAACCCGAAGGTCGGCTTGTGAATCCGGTGTTCTTCGCGCGTTACAAAGCGTCTCGGTGCCTCCGACTTTGGGCGGAGGTGCCAGCCGGCCTCTCCCGGCTTGTGACAGCGGCGTGACGTAAACGACGAAAAGACTTGATGGAGTGACTAACCAATGAAGCTTGCAAAACTGGCCTTGCTTGCCACCACCCTTGCTGTGACCCCTCTCGCTGCGAACGCGCAGGATGCGGGCACCACGGTTTACAGCCAAATCGACGAAAGCACGGTTGGCACGATTGAAAGCAACGACGGAACCACAGCCGTTCTTGATACAGGCGCGTACAAGGCGCCGCTTCCGCTGAGCTATCTGGCCGAGCGTGAAGGCAAGTGGACGATCAACGCGACGAAGGATCAGATCGATGGCATGATGGCCCAGCAAGCCGCTCAAGCCGCCGCGCAGCTCGACACGGCCCTCACCGTTGGCAGCTCCGTGGTGAGCGCCGACGCCCAACCCGCTGGTACGGTTCTGGCTATGGACTCGACCGAAGACCAAATCCTCGTGAAGCGCGGCACTGGTCTTGTGAGCCTCAAAAAAGAGCACTTCGCGGTTGACGGTGCAGGCAATTTGACCGCGCTCTACACGCTGGAACAGCTTGCGACCTTCACGACCGAGGTCCCCGAAGGAGCTGAAGTGCGCACCGCAAGCGGCGAACTGGTTGACTTTGCCGGTACCGGCATGGCCACGAGCGCCAGCGCCACCACCGCCACAACGGGCGCGAGCGAGTAAAAGCTCCCCCGCCTATCGGCTAATACAAAAGAGCGCGCGGTGGTTCGCCACCGCGCGCTCTTTGCTTCTTGGAGCCCTAGGCGCGGCCCTGCCGCTCAATCGAAGCGATTGTCCTTGGGAAAACCGGTCGGTGGCATCCGGCCCGCCGCACCGCGAGCGACTTTCCACATACCGATCTCGGTTTCGGTCCGGGTCCGCTCGCCCGAACCGCCCATGGTCCAGCTTAGCCCGTCACCCAGAACAAAGGTGGTCGCGTCACTCAATCCGCCGTCCCGGTAACGCTGCAGCTGCACGCCCTGCCCGCGCGCCATCACCGGCATCTCTTCAAGGGTAAAGACAACCAGCTTGCGATTGTCCCCCACCGCCGCAACATGATCGTGACTGGCGGCGATTTCACGGATTACCACCAGCGCCGCATCCCCCTTCAGATTGACGACCTGACGCCCTTTGCGCGTCTCAGCCAGCAATTCCGCGGTTTCTGCGACAAAGCCCTTGCCCACGCTGGAGGCGAGCAAGAGCCGTCCCCCTTCTTTGTGAACGAGCATCTTGGCGATAGAGGTATCGGCCTCCAGATCGATCATGGTGCGCACCGGTTCGCCAAAGCCGCGCGCGCCGGGGAGCTTGTCGCACCCAAGTGTGTAGAACCGGCCATTGCTGGCCGCGATCAACAGCTTGTCGGTGGTCTGCGCGTGGAGGATTAAGTCCAGCGCGTCGCCCTCTTTGTATTTGAACTCTTGCGCCAGATCGACATGGCCCTTTGCGGCGCGAATCCAGCCCTTTTGGCTCAGCACCACGGTGATCGGTTCTTTCTCGATCATCGCGTCCATCGAAAACTCAATCGCCGGCGCGGCCTCTTCGATCCGCGTGCGGCGCGCGCCAATCGCGGTGTCCTCGGCGTAGTCCTTGCGGATCGCGCGCAGGTCCTTCTTCAGCCGTGTGCGCTGGCGGGCGGGGCTGCCCAACAGGGTGTTGAGATCATCCTGTTCGGCCAGGAGATCGTCTTTTTCCTGCTTGAGCTGCATCTCCTCCAGCTTGCGCAAGGAGCGCAGCCGCATGTCGAGGATCGCGTCCGCCTGCCGATCGGAGAGGTTGAACTCCTCCATCATGATCGGCTTGGGCTTGTCCTCATTGCGGATGATCTCGATCACCCGATCCAGGTTGAGGAAGGCGATGATATAGCCATCCACCAATTCCAGCCGCCGCGCGATCTGGTCGAGCCGGTGGCGCGTGCGGCGCTGCAGGATCTCGATCTGCGCCGCAGTCCAATGCTGGAGCAGTTCCTTGATCCCCATCACCATCGGCGTGCGGCTCGCATCGAGCACGTTCATATTGAGCCCGAAGCGGGTCTCCATATCGGTGAGTTTGAAGATCGATTCCTTTAGCAGATCCGGGTCCACATTGCGGCTGCGCGGGACCAGAACGATACGAATCCGCTCATCGCTTTCGTCGCGCACATCTTCCAGTATCGGAAGCTTCTTGTCGCTGATCGCCTGCGCGATCTGCTCGATCAGCTTGCCCTTTTGCACCTGGTAGGGGATTTCGGTGATGACAAGCTGCCATTGCCCGCCGCCCAGCCGCTCAATCCCGGCAGCCTTGTCCTCTTCGCTCTTCGCTTCAGGCGCTTCGAAGACGCCGCGCAGGCGAAAGCTGCCGCGCCCGGTCTCGTAGGCCTGGCTGATAACCTCAGCGCTGTCGATGATCTGGCCGCCCGTGGCAAAATCCGGCCCCTTCATAAGCTCCATCAATCGACTGTGCTCCACGTGTGGATTGTCGATCAGCTCAAGCGTTGCGTCGATCACCTCGGCCGCGTTGTGGCTGGGAATGTTGGTCGCCATACCCACCGCGATCCCACTCGCCCCATTCGCCAGCAGATTGGGGAAAAGGCCCGGCATCAGCACCGGCTCAGTAGTCTCGTTGTTGTAGGTTGGGACGAAGTCGACCGTTCCCTCGTCGAGCCCCTCCATCAACTGCATCGCGGTCTTGGTCAGCCGCGCTTCGGTGTAGCGATAGGCGGCCGCGTTATCGCCGTCGATATTGCCGAAATTGCCCTGCCCTTCGACCAGCGGGTAGCGCATCGCAAAGGGCTGAGCCAACCGCACCATCGCATCATAAGCGGCGGTGTCGCCATGCGGGTGATATTTGGCGAGCACTTCGCCCACCACGGCGGCCGACTTCTTGAACGCGCTTTCGGGTGACAGCTTCAGCCCGCGCATCGCCCACAACAGGCGCCGGTGGACCGGTTTCAAGCCATCGCGCAGATCCGGCAGCGAACGCGCGGTGATCGTCGAAAGCGCGTAGACAAGATACCGCTCAGACAAGGCCGCGTCGAAGGGCGCGTCGGTGATGAGGTCAAACTCGTCTTCAGGCGGGTCGGAATCATGGGGATCAGTCGGATCGGACATCACACCCGCTTAGCAAGCGTCAGGCGGGGCCGGGAGAGGCGTTTCCACAGAGAAAACGGATCGAACTGCGAGCAAAGACGCTCCGCTATTAGCCGTCTTAAGGGGACTAGGGATGCCAACAGCGGAGCCAGCGCAAGGGTGAAGGCAGAGCCGCGCAGCGCAGGTCGGCAGGAGGAACGGGCGAAGGGGTTAGGTCAAGCTATGAGTGTCGGGCTCGCCGGGATGAAAGCGTAGGCGAAGAGCCCAGTCGAAAAGGCGATGGCAAGGGCGGCGGCCACGAGATCTTTGGCGGCAGGCATGGGGTGAATTCCTTCGAGCGTGGCGGGACCGGGGGTTACGCGATAAGCGTCGGGCTGGCTGGCAGGATCGCGTAAGCGAAGAGGCCAGCGGACAGGACAACCGAGAAAGCGGCGGCGAAGAGATTGTTGGTGGTGGTGGTCATTTGGTATCTCCGTTGGTTCAATCTTTGGGATCAGCGGGACCGTCCCGCTGGACACCGGATACTTTGCAGGGGGCGTGCCAAACTTGAAAAATGGCGGAAAACTAAGCTTTTCAGGCAGCCAGGTGCGCGGCGCCCAAGCGCCCAATCCACGCAATTGGGAAAAATTCCCAATATGTGGGATAGCCAGTCTGTCCCGCCCGACGCTCCGGAGAACACGCCATGCCATCCACCCCTTTCGACACGTTCAAAGATCACGTTTGCGCGCGTGGGCACTCGATCAGCCAAGCGCAATGGCAGGAGGTTGCGCGGCTCACTTCGCCCGTAGCGGCCAAGCGGGGCGAAGTCCTGCTCGACAGCGCGGTCGTTGCAAGCGACCTCTTCTTCCTATGCGAGGGCGTGGCGGCCTCGATACAGACGTCGCCCGACGGGGACACGCAAATCGCCCGCTTCTTTGAGCGCGGCCAGCTCTGCTCGAACGTCACCTCGGCGTGGCAGCAGACCGTCAGCAATGACGAACTGATCGCGATGACCGATATCGCCGCTCTGCGCATACCGTTCGCCGCGTTTCGCTCTGCGTTCCTGCACGGCGGCCCGCTCGACACGTTCTGGCGCGAGATTATGTTTGAGACGCTCTTGTTCGACAAAGACCTATTGTGCACCAAGACGATCCGCGATGTGGGCACGCGCTATCGCTTCCTGGCCGAACGCTACAAGGACGTGGTGACCCATGTGCCCGATCGCTATCTGGCGCGGTTTCTCGGCATAACACCGCAGGGCCTGAGCCGTTTTTTACGCAAGACGCGCGAAGAGTTAACCTAGGCGAAGTCGCGCGCGCGCAAGGCGTGATAGCGCCTCCTTATGTTTGAACAGGAGACGCCAACACCATGACCGCGCCATTTGAAATGCCGCCCGCGCGCGACTTTGGCTGGACGCTGAAAGCGACGCCATCGACCGGCTTTGAGATTGTAAAGCGCGCCAATGGGCAGTTTTGCGTGGTGCTCAACCATTCGCTTTTGCGCGGGGTTACAAGCGAGATGCTGCACTGGTGGTTCCAGAGTTTTGCCAATCTGACGGTCACGCTGGACGATACGCCGGGTTACGAGGGCGTGGCGGTCCCCGCCTATCTTTTGTGGCACCCTTCCGATCACTGCAGCGCGACGCTTTCCGGCGATCTGGGACCGGGCGACGCGGCGCGGGCTGGGGCCAAAATCCACATTCGCGAAGCAATGCAATTTGCGACCTATGGCCTCAAATATCCGGTCAACACCGCGCTGCAGATTTTCTATTGCGCGCGCGATGGCTGGGCCATGGGCAAGTCTGTGCCCATCCTTGGCAAAGCGATGTGCCTGCGCATCAGCTTTAAAGACGTGGTCAAGGACGGTCGCACCGTCGGTGTGCACTATCATTATGAGGTCGTGATTGGCGTTGACGGCGATAACCCCATCGCGCGCGCGCTCAACCGCAAAATCACAGGGAACTAATCGCCCGAATTCTTCGACGCCTGGCATCTGCACAACACGATTGAGGTGGGCACGTTCGAGAATTTTCTCGCCCCGCTCTACGCGCAGCGCGAAGACCCGCAGGGTTTGCGCTACGCCCGCGCGATGGATCCCATGGCTGGCGATAAAAGCGTGCAAACCGCGTTTGACCTGGAACTGTTTGAAAGGCGGGTGGAGGAATACAAACGCGCCCAAAGCCCGATCCGCCTTCAGGCCGCTGAAGACGCGAGCTTTCTTTGAACGAGGGCACCGCCTTGCGGGGCGCCCCAAGCGCAAGCCCCCAGCTGAACGCTGCAAGCCTCAAGCCTCAAACGGCCTAGATACCGCGCGCATCCGTGCTTTCGACGGGGACGTTTACGGTGAGGCCATCGAGTTCCGGCGTCAGCTCTACCTGGCAAGACAGGCGGCTTGTCCGGCGCACACCCGCCGCGAAATCGAGCATGTCTTCCTCTTCCTCAGAGGATCGGGTCAATCGATCAAACCACTCCGCCGCCACCACGACATGGCAGGTCGAACAGGCCATCTGCCCTTCGCATGTGCCTTCAAGCGGTAGGCCCGCCGCCTGCCCGGCGCGCAGGAGGCTGTCGCCGGGCTCGCCGGTCGCCGCGACCGATTTGCCGCGTGGATCAATAAAAGTGACGCTTACAGCCGTCATTGAAGTCCTAAAGCGCTTGCTGATGCACTGCATTATTGATCGATTGCGCCGCGTCTTCAAGCTCTTCAAGTCTGGTGTAGCGACCAAAGCCCAGCCGGATCGAGCTTTTGGCCTCCGCCTCGCTCAAACCGATGGCGCTGAGGACATGGCTGGGGCGGCCCGATCCGCTGGCGCAGGCGCTCCCAGCGGAGAACATGATATGGCGCGCGTCGGACATCAGGCGAGCGACATCGAGGCCGTCCTTGCGGATGTTGAGATTGCCGCGATAGCG
>ERZ1740065.1462-NODE-1462-length-14154-cov-11.837719_pt1 | contig 14154 bp, 3 predicted proteins | sample MGYA00581738_ERZ1740065 | MGnify/ENA primary metagenome ERZ1740065 (study PRJEB43018, sample SAMN04849749) | marine metagenome | isolation source: floating plastic debris | place: Pacific Ocean | collected 2008-09-01 | study: EMG produced TPA metagenomics...
CCCCCCCCCCCCCCCCCCCCCCCCCCCCCCCACCCCCCCCCCCCCCCCCTCCCCCCCCCCCCCCCCCCCCTGGGCCCCCTCCCCCATATTTTAAGAATTTGAGCAGTCTAACTTTCAGCGATTGAAGTTCAAAAGCTTTTAAAACTTGTGTGAACTCTTCTTTGGCACTGGGATCTGATAGCAATTGTTATGATTTGTAAAGCAACATCAATTTTGGTTTTTGTTACTCGGTAGCAGTGTACTGGGGTGTCAGAGGTGCCTTCTTGTATAGCTTTTTATCTAAAGGTTTGAACTGTCCAACTCTTGAACTCGTGACATATACATACACCGCTGATTGCTGCTAAATAGTTTCAGGGCTATATAATTTACAGCAGTGTCATTGCTACCAGATACAGCGGCTGACATTGACATTACTGTAACGCCTTTAGTATGTGCTTAGTGGTATCCAACTGCACTGGTGTTGAGTTCGCTTAGATAAATATGCAATCATACTTGTTCACACATATCTTTAGTGTATTATTCTTGGTTTATCAGTAAAATTTACCCTTACACTAAAATTGCGAGTAATCTTGCGTCATGAAGCTGATATTCTGAGCAATTAATCTTAGTTAATCTCAGAATAACTTGTGTAAAATGCAGCACTGATAATAACCCCTCGCACTCGCACTGTCAGGATTATCCTATCAGAAGCTAAAATCTCCGACTATTTATTTCATTTTCAGGAAGGAAAGCAGTACGTCGAATACATGCAGCCAATCAGTGTCACAGGTTGGCTATCGTGAATTGAGTTCTCTGACAACATATATGACTAGATTTCCGTTGACTGTAACTTTGGTTTTCAGCATACACAACGACATATAGTACTACAACGAGTGGCATGATAACAAGGAGCCCACTGCCTAGTGACGCAATAGCCAAAGACCAGAAAACACCCAACTCGACCGCCATGACTGCATCACTGTCCGTGGTTGGTGGTGTCTTCGCCATAATAGCTGCGGTTCTTGCAGTCATCATCGTTCGACAGAGAAGGTATAGTTTTGTCTCGATGAATACTTTCTATAATTCTGATTATCTAAACCATAAAATTGGACCCTTACTGCTCACAGAAGAAGCCTCAATGCTAGAAGACAAGACACACCAAGATCATCTAACATTTATGACAGCGTTCCAGATGAGAGTAAGCTAAAAGCAGAAGATAACTGTGCAGGCTCTCTGTATGAAGGTAAGTGACAGAAATGCATTCAAAATTAAATGTGAGTGAATGCAAATGATACTGTTGATATTCCAGTCGGAAGTCTAAATTAACTGACCTTCAACTCTAGCCTCCAGTCAGTCAGTGTAACCTAAAACCGCTTCCTAGATGAAACACAACAATTTTCAACAGAGACACACATTCAAACAGGTCTGATTGGTATCATTAAACTGTTATTTATAGAGCTTGATCTGAGGAAGATGGGGGATTCAGAGTATGAGACAGTATCTAAGCCATCTCCCTACCAGAATGTGACCTTCTAGCTGTGTGTAATCAACATTGAACACCAGATGTAACACCTATCAGAGGGAATGTAGCATCCGTTATCTACACATCTACTCATTACAAAGAACTGGACTATGAGTAGGGCTGCATAAGAATAATGGCTATTTGACAGTTTTATTTGACATACAGTCAAACTAACACACCTGCACTAACATGCCAAAATATGCATGACCACAAATTTATAACGTACATGTCTATCACCATTAACATGTAACCAGCCCTGATATCTTGCTATTAATACAAATAAAGCTCTATGCTACACCTAAATACAATTTATTATTCACTATTCAGAGCTACATATAAGTGATGAATTGGCAGACCAAATAGAAATAATGACAGTATGCTGTATCCTATGTAATGGTCTATAACTGAAATGTACTTTATCACCTGGGAATCCCTGGCACACACGTGAATGACGACTGTGTTGGATATAAGGTAGCCGGCCGATAAAGTGAAATACATCGGGATGCAAGAACTGATGGTAATTACGGATAATTTGTGCAACAGAAACAAGGATCCAGCCGTTTAGGGACGATGTCCCGAATAAGTAACTGTATCAAATTCTGCAAGAAAAAAAGCCTTGAATTCTTCGGTGTCTCAGATTATATCAATAATGTTGCTGGGTAGGATTGCAGAGCCTTCCTCAAGCTCCATCAGCAGTTGATCTCCAAAATGCTCTGCATAAAGCCATCGGTGCTGTTAGGCTAGCCCTTTTGCATCAGTAGTTGTCTTATCTTGTGTTCAGGCCTTCGCAGGCTGTAGGCATGAGGTATGCCCAGTATCATACACATAAATCTTACAGATTGGACGTCAGCTTTGCAGACTAGGCTGTTTGTTTGTGCCATTTTCCTAGATTTCATATACCATAATAAACATAAAATACTGTCCAAGACAAATTGCAAACTATGAGTATTTCATACGGATCACAAGTATGTAATGCTGATGGACTGAAGGCAAGCAAGATGCGCCATTACCAACACAAGCCAAGAGCCACGTCCCATTAAAATGCATTTTCTGACATCACTTTTCAAAATAAGATTTAAAATATGACGAATGTTATTTATTTAAGGCAAGTATTCAATTACAATCTAAACCGACACATAATTGACCACTACCTCAGGGCTGTTCCAATTTAACCTGTATGGTTACAAACAAAATGTCTCTGATTAGATCGGAACTGAGTACTTAACTTTAACATCAGTAACATATTTTAGAGCTCATTTTCCTGTCACTCACACTGTTTCACTCAGTGACCTCAGAAAATTCATTGTACGAGAAGTGGCGCTTGTCTTGTGTTGGTTATGCCAGATCACGTTTGTCAGCCATCCCATTCACAAATTACACTCGTAATCCTTATAGTCATATGTTTGCAGTTGGTCAACCAATAGTCATAATGCACTTCATTTATGCTGTAAATCACCGGGAAAGAGGGGAAAAACTAATAGCCTCTTCTAGAAAGCTGACATTCAAAAACTGAGCTGAATCATCTCAAGAACTTAGTTGTAATAAAACGCTGGACTTGTCTCATGGCTGCGTGATGGCTCTACACGAGAGGGGAAAACTAGTAGCGCAGAACAGGCACTAAGGCAAGATCGATACGCATCTTCAGCTGCCCAACAAACAGGAAACTGTGTAGTATGAGAGGAGGGTAATGTACCACCTTGGCCTGTCAATGGTGTAGCAACAAGCTGGGAGGCGGTGGTGTGGGAAGTCGGAGCTGTAGTGGAAAGTAAAGATATATGAAGGAAAAGCAGCTGATGCTTGTGATTTGAACAGTGATGTAACAGAGCAGCCAACAATGGCATCATGATATCAGCTTAGTATGAATAGGATGTATAAACAACTAGTAATGGTAATGAACTGATAAACATGAGGCTCCCTTACATTGTTTCTTTAGCTGTGTCACGGCTGATTGACAGTCAAAACTTGATAACAAATTAGTATTGTGAAGTGAGGACAACAGGATGCACACGCTAGGCTGTCAGAGTAGTGTAATCCTGAGACAGGTGCTGCCTAATGTCAAGTATGAATAATACAACGACTAAGATGTCCATGTTTACCGAGTGTGAGTAACGAATTAGTCACGCGTAAATAGCTCAATCACGCCTTCAGATACAAAGAGGATCCGGAGGCGTGCCGGCGTTTATGTTAACTGCAGACAAAGTGCGTGCAGACTGCGGGATAACTGTGGAAAAAATAAAGCCTGCATAGCAGACAAAGCGCATGCATAAAAAAGGGCCGATTAGGCTGGCCTACCAACATAAAAGGAAAAAATGCCTACCTTTCCAGGTCTGACACAACACCTAAATATGGATGCAAATTTCAATGGACGGGATTGTGAGCGCTTAACACTATAGCACAAAATCAAACTTTAATAACTGATCTGCCCAAGCACCGCTATCATTTTGTCAACTGAGGAAAGAAGAAACCCAAGCAGGCTGCTGGCGTTGGGCAAGTTTCCTCTTCAGTCAAACATGAATAGCCAGAGCCACACAAATTACACAAACAATTTCTAAGCCTTGATCCATCGAGATAGTGAATGAAGGCGGAATATGCAGATACCAAAGACTACTGAGAAGTGAGACAAAAGCAGCTAAACATGAACGAAAGCTCTAGTTGGACGTAGCAACCAAAGTAGTAAACAGTAGAGTCGGGAATAGTTTCTCAACAGCAATTATATGATGTAATACTCACTAGAAAATTGACCTTGGCAAATTGCTCAAAAACTCGCCTTCCTGTAAAATTCAACTTTAGATCCTTGAACACTATTTCTTTTAATTCATATGAGCGTGTCGCAAAAAATCCTTAAGAAGCCTTCAGTTGAGCCCGTGCTCATCCCTCGACAGCCTATAGCAGCCTATGGCAGCCTATGGCAGCCTACAGCAGCCTATAGCAGCCCAGAGGAAGAGCACAAATGGGAACCTACCTATTCTCCATTCAGCACTTTGCTTTGCGCGAGACAATAGAAGATAAATTTTTTACATATTTTCTAGAACGTCTTAAAGCAGCGCATCATAACCGATTCAATTCATTTACAACATAGGATCATCTCGCGGTTTTTGTCATTCTCCTGTCGATTTTCGCGCTTACTCCTGTGCCTATCCGCGCTTACTCCCACTTACTCCCGCTCATGCTGATGCACAAATATCAACGGGAGAATGACAAAAGCCTCATCTCGCTACTAAGTGCTAATTTCCGATTGCTAATTGCTAATACTATAAGCCTATGCTATGCCTGCTACAGCGATATTTCAGAGAGGTTATATATTCATGGTTGATGACAAATCGGTACATCATAGAATTGGTCTCACCCAGTCATGGGTTACTTATAAGGTGAGTGAGTGTTGCTGCAAGACAACAGGTCAGATTGTGGCGTTCATCGTTGATAGTGTTGGTGGACAGTTAATAGCCGTGTAATAGTGGTGAGTATGTGAGATTTACTGCGTGTCTCTTAGAGTTTTGAGTATTTGATTGCCTGTCAAGTGATTTAGGGTTGTATCTACGTCTGGTAATGCATTTGTTTAGACGTCTCCTCATAGTCTGTTGCCGCCATATGGGTTTTGATTCGTTCCTGTAAACATATATAGGATTATGACGGCCTCTAAAATGATGTGAAATGATATTGCTGGGCGAAAACGAATGATGAGATCCACAAACACGCCACCGGAGAAAAAAACTGTGAATAGCGCAATCGAAAACGTCTCTGCAGACCTAAATAACTGAACGGTTGATGATGGAACGTTACCTTATCTATAGAAATATTTGGAGTGCAGCCGTCCCCATAATGATACCAAGTGCACCTGCAACCACTGACAGCGGAGGAGCCAGATTGGATAGGTGCTGAAAGTCGTCTGTCGTTGACTCATTGGTTGATACTGTGGAGGTCATAAACAGTTTGTATCGTTCACGCTAGCCATACCCGCACACGATGAGGTAATTTCCATGAAATTAACTCACTTTTGACATTGATAGGATCCGTGTATTCAATGTACTCCTTCCCCTCCTGAAATCACCAGGAAAGTAATACACATCTGACTGAGGATTCATAGATTTACCCGATTGATATTGATCTATTTTCCCACAACTCTGTTACAGTCAGACGCATTTCTTCACACCAGTGCGACTAATACACGGCGTATTCTAGCAACGATGACTTGATTCAGCTATTTAGAAGTTTGCAAAATTGAACGAGGAGTTCATGTCTTGTATAGATAAAATGTAATATGATCTATGTTACTTTTGGATAATGATTGATTGTAATGATAGGAAGGTCAGTTGAAATGCCCTTGAATAATTAGGCATGCCATGGAGCCATGACAATTCCTTTGTGAACTTTGAAAGATCTAACTATACGTAAGCAGGAATCCCAGCCTGGATCTCGGAACAATCCTTGAAGAAGGTTCCCGGATTTTACCAAGAAAGAAATATTTGGTATTGGGTAGTATTATGACGTCATTAATTGCTTGGAATCGGGATATTTTAACCTTATTTTTCATATTTTCAGCATCAGAAACTGGTTTTTAGTTCATTAGGGTGGTACTTAGAGACAAAACAGGAAAATGGCGAAAGTTGTAAGTCAAAAGCCAATTAAGTTCAAGTAGTTGATATCCTTGCATATGATCACCTGATAAATAGACCTGACACAGCGTGAATCTGAATCGCCTATGAATTGTTAGAGATCAGTGCATGTGTGCCTATACTGGCTCTAAATAGCTACCAGGTATTCATAGGCAGTACGACCGACCTTAACATCATTACTATGGAATTATTTAACTCTTAGAGAACTCTGACTCCAACAGCAAATTTCCTTCATCTAATTGCATCACTTACGTGAGAGATGACAACTCCTACAGTCACCATGACTGATGGTACGACCAGCTCTATGTTCTCATAGTCTCCGTAGAATTTGCTGTCACCTAGCTGGAACCGATATCCATCGCTTCCAATGGTTGATGCGTTAAGTTCTGCTGCTATGTAGCAAGGGATTCCCTCCATAACTGAAACGTCGTAGCTGTCGAGGTCCTCTTCCCCGCACGCAGCTGGGAGATATGGGTCTGCTTTTGTGTCTTGGTTTATATCATCACTTATTGCGGCGATAACTCGGTACGCTCTGGAAAATACCAGATATGCATATCAGTTGATTCTGATACCCTTCCTACACCAATCCGCTTACTATGACAAACATAAGAATACTTCAGTTATTGAAGTTGTTATCAGCTGTTATCAGTTGCGACATAAATTCTTGCACCGATAAAGAGTGGAAGATGCATAACAGAATTTTGAGCAGTAAAACTGAAGTGGGCTGGTTTTATATATGAAACGTAGCGGCGTAGAAAGGGAGCATAACATAAGTCAACAGGGGAGCCATCTACAGTATTAGTGTGGTAATGGTGCCTACTTAATAGGATTGTCAGGATCTATGAGCACAACCGGACGGATGAAGAGAACTGCTGACCCTTCCGATGTCTCATTCAGTGCCATTATTTCAGACTTTGTTTGTACTGCGGTGAAAAAAAAGCAGCTCAAGCACAGCAAAAGTCTTTATTCAACCCCGATTGTAGCCATTTTGTTCCTTTGTCGCCGGTGCTTAGGATAATGATCTAAACGGGAATACGACCAAATAATAACTTCTGATCAACAATTTCCGAATACGGTTGGTCAAATTCGTAACAATACGCTGCCATTATGACTCAAGCAACATATATCCCGCCGGAAGTCAGCGATGTTGACAGTTACACCACGGCAGCTTTCACTACATTACAAAGGTAAGCTTTGTTATGCGGGTTGTTTCTGGGAAGCATGTCTCAAGTACTTTCTTTATATTGCATACAAACATTATCTATATTGCTGCGAGCATACCTATTTCATTACTTTTAGATTTGATTAACAAGTTTATAACAAGCTAGAAATACTTTCACTCTGCATCAGAATATATCTGGATGTGACGTACTGTTTATTACAAAGACTAGCAGTGCTGTTAACATAAACAGGTGATATTTGAGGTTCATCTAACTTCACCTTAGCTTCTTTGTAGGAACTGATCGGTTCAAGAGAGGTGAAAATAAATGGATGGGTAGTTCAGTACACCATATTGTACCATCATCCATGCAAAAATCCGCATCCCAGATTGTGCCCTATAGACTTATGCATAATTAATTCTATACGATATTAAGAGTAACAAGTACCCATTACCAATAGTTGACAGCAGCGTACACTCATACCTGCCAGCTCAATGAACTGAGAGACGGTGGCGGGTGGGCTGGATTCTGCTGAGTTGACAGCTGATGCAGTGCACTCTATCCGGGAGAACGACGAGAAACTGCAAACTTGAACTCCCGCTCTTGCTGCCTTCACATCATCAGAGACTGTGACTTTCTCATCCATATTCATGCTGACGTTTCTGTGGACAACGTCATTTGTATAGCAGCATCCATACTTCAATAAAATTAAACCAGCGAGAAAAACAGTGCACCAACATGAATTCCAACAGATTGGGATGCGGATGGTTGAAACAGGAAATGTCCGAACTAGCAATCATTGTCACAGGTATAAGGGAACGCTAAACAGGTAAAACTGCCGCACTTGCTGAAAGCAGGAAGTTGGGCAATAAATGAGGTCACTGCTCAGCTGGACCCATTATCCTGAGAGATTAGTAGTGTCCAATGATTTTCAAGAGCGACTCAGATGGTCTAGGCTGAGAACGTAGCGCATGACAAACATAACTCCTTGTCAGTTTGTGCACTGACTAGAGTGAGAGGTGGGCAGTCATTCTGGGAGGGATTTCTGACGACATTGTGGTCAATGTACTGTAGCTGTATGCAGTACCTTGTAATGTAGGATCACTCCGTTTCTATGAGTCGGTGGTCTGATGGTCAGAATGACGCAGCTATTATTGATGTAGGCTGAGAGCTTTGGTTCATCATAAGGTGCTACAAAACGCTCGGTTCAGTCAAGAAATGAGAGATAAACTGGAATATTTTTGAGAATGATGGCTTAAAGCATGTGGTCATCCTACAGTATCTTTTTTCATAAATGTGGTTGCTGCATGTGTCTCCTAGCATCACTGAAAGTTTGAAGGAAAGATCTTCACTGGATCAGAAGATACTAGTAATTGCCCATCACAGGTTTGGTTGAAACATTCATCTAAGGCGATGGCAGATTACTGTCGTAGAAATTACCAAGCCTGAGATCATCAATTTCAATAGCAGGCGTCAAGAGGTGTACCCGCTATTAGCTGCATGATGGAACTGTGCACCAACATAGCCATCAGTATCTGTTCCCAATAGCGCATTCAAGGATATGCAAGCTCTTGATCACTTCCACTAATGTTGCTTGGTGTACTCAGTGTACTAACAAGGAGTCCCTATGGATAAATATAGCATCCAGCATGGCAGAGCCTGATTGATGATCAACATAGAAAGCTTAGATAAGGAAACCGATTTTAGGTGGTGACCATGCCGCTTGATACAATTCAAAAGCTTGACGTCCATAACCATAATCAGACCCATAATCAGACCGGTACTCCTTGGTACCACTCTTGGTTGGAAGTATTAGGTGTAAGTTTCCCCACTAACTATGTAACCATTCGCATTTTTGCTTCGAAGAATTTACAGCTGCTTACACAATGCAGTGGCATAGCCGGAGATAATTGCTGTCAAAGATAACTTTCATTCCTATTGTACAGAGATTCGGCAAAACCAGCAAAACTATTGCATGTTGACAAACTTTGCTCACCTTGTATTTGAATTCATACATCCGACCCAGAGGTGCAGTCCGGCTGAATTGAGAATAAGGAAACTAAAGATCAGCCTGCAGTAATGCACTTAGCTGTTGCAGACATTAATGCTCTCCCACTATTTATAGAATAATGGCCTAGTGATTTAGCAAACTCAGATATTTTATTCGTAAACAACCGCCTCCCAATTCAATGGTGATAGAAATGTCTGTGCGAGTGAGCAACAAGCACGGGCGATGTTCATTTGACCTTGACATTGAGCCGGACTACTACTCGAAAACCTTTGGTTTTATGATTGGAAATTTAGAAAAATCACCGGGAAATAATGCAATGATCTCTCTGCCAGATGCAAGATGAGATATTTGGCAACACTCTGGTGGAGTACAAAGAGATTTTAGCCTGGTGATTTTGCAATCTCAAGTTTGAAAATCAGTCGTTTTCGGTGTGAGTTTTATAACCGCTCATTGCTGATTTGACTCGGCATGAAAATTCTGACGTCATAATTAGGGCTATAGCCAAGGTTCGACGCTGGAAAAGTTTTCTCAGACGGCTGTGAACTCTATCAAGAATATCTCGGTAACGGCTCAACGCAGATGGATGAAACTGGAAAACCTATTGAGCAACGAAATTTGTGAAGATAGATTCTGTAGGATGACCACAAGCTTTAATAAACACAAACATTCCCTTCGGTCCTTTAAGTCTTATTGGGTGTTTTCCTGTGCTTTCAATACCATGTTTTTAAAATCTCTACTGCCACTACTTAGGAACTGTGGTCAAGCACGAGCTGCCGTGTTTTCAGCTTCCTGGTGTATGTTGTGTTATGCTTTACCACTATGCATTTTTCCACACTCACCCAGCTCTCCAGTTGTATGAGTCTGAGTTATTGTAGTCTCATATCCTCCACTGTTTAATGTAGTCAGTGTCAGCGCGTAGTTAGAGTAAGGGTCAAGGTCAGATAGAGTGTAGCTGTTATTATCTGTTCCAAGGGTGACGTCCAGCCCTTCACCAGTGAGTGTGTGTTTACTGATGAATGCCCAGTTGATGGCAGATACCTAAAACAGGAGTACAACATTGTCAGACAACTCGTACAGGAAACAGAAAATTTATTCTACAAAACTCAGGTTGGGCTGGTTCTTGAGGAATTTTCGAAGATACATTGAATAACTCTCAAGGCCAGAAACAGATATGTACTAGCATCTGCTAATTGTCTACCAATGTTACATGTTGAACTATATTACGATCTACCTCAGCTCTTGGCGTATACTTGAATTGGCCAACATTATCTCTCGTAAACTTGCATTAGTCGGTATGTGCTGATTATGAGTACCCTCGTACCTGCCATGCCAGATGGAGCTCAAGCCTTTCTCTCTCACCCAGCTTCATTGCAGTCTCAGATATATCGATACCAGTAACTTCAGCAGCTACAGTACAGCAGCCCAAGAAATTAGCCTATGAAAACTCTTGGCAGGTGAATAAATGCATTTTGATCACAAACCTATGCATTGAGTTTGCATGCAATGTACACTATGAGGAGCCAAAAACGGTGGATGAACTGGTTTTGATAGCTAACTTGTGCACGGAGTTCGTATGCTGCCAGTAGCGTTATTCTTGCCATCTCCTGCTTCATAGTGGGCCAATATCTCATAACTGACGAGCTGGTACGGTGTGTAACTGCACAGCAGCTCACTGGAGGTCGATTCGTCTACTGTTGTTACATTAGGGTGGGGATAGCAAGTGTACTGGTAAGTAGAAATATAACTAACATGCATTTGGAACTCTGTCTATGTCTAATTGCAAGCAGCTATGCCATATGATGTATCAGATAATAAAATTAGTGTCCTAGAAATGCAATGTTCATTGCAACAGTTGCGGCAGGATAAATAGAAGGTTAAGGAAAGAACTCCAAATAGCAGCCTCTTTCTCTACCCTCAAAAGCGTCTAACAGTTTTGCCTCATTGCGTCAGCCAGTTAGGTTTGGCTGATAGTTCAACGCGGCACACTGAGAACCGAACGAGACTATGAATTGGGTTTTCACTTCTGTCCTGACTGTATTACCTTATAGCAAGTTATCTCATGGGTAGAGTCTCTCCCCTCCCACATCAGTTTGAAGCAGGTCGAGTTCTCTGGTAACAGGATTACACTCTGCGGTTCCATGACCGAAACGGTTTCTACTGGAAGCAACAGACGAAACTGAGCTCAAAGTAAAGCTGAGAGTTCGACGTTTTTTACTCTCCTATCGTCCAGGTTTCGTACGCCGGTGTTATGTCAGGGTTTAGTGTGCGCTTGCTATGCTATCCTACTTGGCACAATATCACCAGCTTCCATACTGGCATGACACCAGCTGAGCATCGCTTAACACCAGGTACGTACGAAACCAGGTGTGTCTGCCGGAAGAGGAGTAAAGATGTCTGAGAGTTCTTACAAATTTGTGGTGCTGTGATTGCTTCTGATGCAGGGGATGGAGACAGCATTCCTTCACTGCTCCTGGACCAGACAGAGACGATAAACACTTGCTCTTTGTCTACGCGGAATATCAAATCAGTGTCGTTGTAAATGGCATACGTATCCACTGGTTCAATCACCACCTCATAAGGGCTATCAGGACGGAAATCGGCACAGTTGGACTCAGATGGCACCTAAAGTGACACTTGACACAAACAGGAGCCGTGAGTGCATGCTAACAACGAAATATGGGGTTTTCATGTGTCCTGACACTTGATGCGTTGATACGCTAGGGTGAGATACTTTGGTACTAGTCCCATGCAGGTCTAGTGCTGATCTCTCATTAAGTAAATAAGGAACCGTACAGCAGGTTTATTTTTGAACAGGTGTGATGGAATCTGGGAATCGCCTCAAGCTCCCTTCATGTGGGGTTTTTATAAAATGAGCTAGCGCTCACTTTGGTAGTGGCAAACAAAGAAAATAAGATTAGGCTTAAAAATTATGTGTACATGAAAGCAGACGTGTGTAGCTAGCCGGGAAAACTATCACATGACCAATTACGAGTAAATTCAGCCGCACTGCTATGATTGCGCAAACTCTCAAGTAATGCATATCGACAGAAAGCAGCGATATAATGAAAAGCCTCGTGTTACTTGAGTAAGAACCTGAATGGTTCAACATTTTTCTTGAATTTGTTGACACGGATCTAAGAATAAGAATAGATTATGTGCCACAAAAATGAAGATTGCTATCTCCGCGGTATGATGCAGTGCAAGAACCCATGATTTTGCTGGAAAGAACAAATGGGGCCAGGGTACCATGGTAGGTACAGGGTTGCTGTGTTCCTGCGGAACAGGCTCAGCAGCTTTAGCCAATGAAAAGATAATTTCGGCGGAATGTTGAGCAGTGGAGAAGGGGAGGCAAGAAGGATGAAAGAGACATCAGTGAAGCGCAAAAATTATTTCTGATGTCATTTTTTTGCTATTCTTACCTGCCAGCTTGCTGTGTAAGACCATCTATTCACGGTAGAATCATTAACTTGTACTGGATCTGTGATGGTGAGATATCGAGGAAAAGTTGGAGCTGAAATAACGTCAGCTTCTTCATAAAGGTGACAAAGTTGAGAACTTTGTTTTACCTGATAATGCGTTCACTCACGCCCGCAGTCAGTTCTGACGCCACTTGAAGAGGCGATCTTGCCAACTCCAGCCTCATTGTAAGCGGTGATGTCACACTGTACTTCCTGTGATGGTAAATAGCCGCACACTGTTGCTATTGTCACTGTCTCGTCTACTTCTGTCCAGGTAGACTGGTTGGTACACTTGTACTGAAAATCTCAATTATTCAACTAATTATACCAGTAGTTGAAGTAGCATCCAGTCCTCTCTGCTCAATGGAGCGGACTGTGGTATCAGAAAGCGCTCTTATTCCAAGTTGACTACCTTGTAGCCAGAGATTCCATTAGGGTAATCATTGCTTTCCCACATTAGTTTCACACAGGTTGAGTTCTCCGATTGAAGTATCGCATCCTTTGGCGCCAGGTACGGAGCTGTTTGTACCGGAAGTAGGGTGTAATATGGGAATCATGTTCAACCAGGACATGTTTAACAGTTCTCAGATATCTTACGAAGCTGTGGCGCTGTGATGTCCTCCGATGCCGGAGACAAAGACAGAGTACGATTGCTGTTTTTAGACCAGATGGACACAGTGAATGCCTGCTGACTGTCTATGTGGAACGTGATGTTGGTATAATTGTATCCTGTGTCAACATTGAGTACTTCAATCACCAGCTTATACCGAGTGTCAGGATAAAAGCCGGCGCACCTCGACTCGGATGGCTCCTGCAATGAAATTTGAGAAGAATAATCTAAACTGATATGTTTCATAGCCGACGCTACGATAACATTTCAGGTTGAAAATAAAATTTGTTGCGATCCTCTCCTGATAGCGGACTGCAACATTACTCAACAAGCACCATTTCCACTAACCGTCGAGTACATGTAGGGAACACTCATCAAGATAGGTGTAAATAATTGATAGTAACATAGAGTGGCTCTTAGGACAAGTTTACCTGCCAGCTGGCTGTATAGGTCCATAGGTACTTGGTAGAATCGTTGACTTGTATAGGAACCGAGATGTTGAAATTGCGAGGTAAAGATGGGGCTGAAGATGAACATTGGTTGATAAGCAATACTGAGTGGCTAAGATATTTTGAATAGGCACAGGATTAGAGGAATTATTAGGATTAGGGAGTTCATATATTTCGTAGTGGTGAAATGAAACTGGGTTTCTAATTTTCGGCAACAATTTATTTCAGAACAACAGTGATTAACTGCAGTACGAGTATTAGTAGTACGAGTATTAGTAGTACTAGTATTAGTAGTATTAGTAGTAGTATTAGTAGTAGTAGTAGTAGTAGTAGTAGTAGTAGTAGTAGTAGT
>ERZ1740065.1463-NODE-1463-length-14154-cov-11.145755_pt1 | contig 14154 bp, 15 predicted proteins | sample MGYA00581738_ERZ1740065 | MGnify/ENA primary metagenome ERZ1740065 (study PRJEB43018, sample SAMN04849749) | marine metagenome | isolation source: floating plastic debris | place: Pacific Ocean | collected 2008-09-01 | study: EMG produced TPA metagenomics...
TTTTTTTTTTTTTCTTTTTTTTTTTATTACTCGAGTGTTTTTGTATTTGTGTGAGATGGAAGATAGGGGAGATGGAAGATAGGGGAGAGAGGAGAGGGATATTCACAAGCTTTGTTTATCCGAGTAGGAGAGTATAGAATAGTGTTGGCGATTATACCTCTATCCTGAGCTGACTGATCTAGGATCTGGTCCTCTGCAGTTTGCTGAGAAGTACCGAATGCGTTCAGAGACGGCTTGTCATCTTCATCAGGGGCCGGTACGTCCTTGTCATTGACTGCCTGGTCGTCCACATCACCATTCTGTTCTTCTGCCTCATCCGCCGTGGCATTCTCCTACAAGTAGTCGACATAAGCAACCATTGCAAGATCACATCAGGTGTAGAATTTCATGCTACATAGTAACAATGTCCACTCACTTCATCCCCTCCATCATCCTGTTTGTCCTGCTCTGTATTTTCATGACCCTCATCGCCTCCGTCACCATCAGAGCCAGCCGCCTCGTCTTCCATTGGCTCATCGCCGCGCCTCTCCTCATCCTCGGCTGCGTCTGCACCATCCTCCACCATGTCAAGGTCAAGGCTGTCTGGAAGTTCCATCTCACCCTCGTCCTCCTTAGCTTCGTCCTTCTGCTCGCCATCGCAGTACTGGTCAGGCTGGAAATACACGGGATGCTTTAAAGACCGTCAGATGGACTGAGACAGCCAGACCGGCAGATGGACAGATGAATGGTGAGATGGACTGAGACAGCCAGACTGGCAGATGGACAGATGAATGGTGAGATGCACTGAGACAGCCAGACCGGCAGATGGACAGATGAGTGGTGAGATGGACTGAGACAGCCAGATAGATGTTCAGACAGACAGAAAGAAGATGGTACCTTTTCGTTGGTGTCGTAATCATCAGGCTTGTCTCCCTCCAGCTCATTTAGCTCCTTGTCTTTGTTTTGCTCACTACCATCCTTCTCCGGTTTACTCTCACTCGACTCATCGGGGTTCTCATCCTTGGCCACCATCTCCTGCTTCGTCTCATCGCTGCCCTTACCCACTTCCTCTTCCTGTTTCCCTGCCTGAAAACAGCCTCATTAGCAATCGTACCAGATTTCTGTCCAGACAAGCAGCTGATACACGGCGTACCTCCTTGTCATCCTCCTCCTCGTTATCGTCTCCCCACAGTTTATCATCTAGCTTATCCCTCAGCCTCGAGTCGCCAACCTCTCCCATCTGGTCGTCCATCTCGTCCTCGTCGCCGCTGGAGGCGTTATCGTCCTCCTCATCAAACTACAATCCAATTACTTTCAACTCCAGCGCCGAGAAAGGAAGACTGCGATCGGACTAGACGATAGAAGATAGAGGATAGAGAGTTGGGTACTGGGTGACCCTGACCTCTGTGGCAGGAGCGTCCTCAAGCGCGCCATCAAAGTCGTCCGACATCTCGATGGCGTTCTTCTCCTCGGCAGGCGCAGCCTCGTTATCATCTTTCTCCTGCTCCTGCTGGTCTTCAGGTCTTTTGGCATCATTGAGTTGGTCCTCTGTCTCTATCTGTATTCATAGCATACACCTAGAACCAGCAGATCATGGCACAGGGTTGGGGTAGAGCGAGAGCGGCCCTAACCTGGTTGCTGACATCCTTAGCACCCTGGCCATCTGCGAGACCGCCGCCTTCGGTAGTGTTAAACTGTCCGTCTGTGTCGTCACCGACCTCATCACTCAGCTCCTCCGGTAGACAGAATCCCTGGGGACAGAGCAACGATAGCATTGCGTCCAACCATACCAAAACTACCAACTACCGATAGCCAAAGGAGATTTTATTACCTTGGTAACGAGCTGAGTAAATATGTTGTAGAGGACGGAGAGTAGTTTGAGGTAGTTTCTAGTCATGAGCCAACCCTCGGTCGTTATGTACTCCGCTACGGTGTAGTAATGGCTGATCACGCGACGGCACAGCCGCAGCAGACTAAGTTTCTGACTTCGACTGTTGGCACAGCGTTCAACGTGAATGTCTCTGAGCAGACGCTCGAGTTTGCTACAGACCTGAACAACAGGATGTAAGACCATCGTGAACAGAGATAGGTATAGAAGACATGGGGACTGTCGGGGATGGGGACTGTCGGGGACGGCGACTGTCGGGGACGGCGACTGTCGGGGACGGCTCACTCGGTCTTACCGTGGGAAGATTGCTGAACTTTGTCACACTTTTGAAGAGGCTGAGTGAGGCAGACAGCTGACTGTCATTCAAATCACCGTTAAAATCTTCTACATTTTCAGACGCCGAGTGCTGATTGGCTGAGCTCTCAAGGCAGGTCAACATCTGCTGGTACGCCAGCAGCACATCTTTCATCACAACATCCGTTTCAGAAGCAAATTGGTCGACAGTAAGGCAAGATGGGACAACTCCAGCTTCCTTCTGTTGTTCCATAGTTACCCTGACTGCATTCAGTATTTGAGACGCCGCAGCGTTGGCAGCATCCATCACGTGTACAAGTGACACAGAGCCTGCAGGAGCTAGGGTAAGACAAACCGACAGATGATCCAACCTAGTCCATTATCACCCTAGCCTCACTATATCTATCATACTTACTTCGGAACTTGTCGACGACAGCGGTTAGAGAGCAGACGGCTGACTGGACGTCAGTTATCAGATTGTTTATAGACTTGACAGCGTTGGAGCTGTAGACCTTGCAGACTGGCGAAGAGAAGACGATGATAGCCTTCACCGCTGAGGTCAACGTCTGCAGCGCCGTCTCTGCATTGTCAAACATCTGCTTCCACAGAGAGCTGAAATATACAGCAGTGAAAGGTGTGATAACATGCCTTCACGATCTTGGGTCGAATCTACTCAGTAGAAACACGTTTTAAGAGTTTTTCCAAAGGAGTAGTGGAATCTATTCTGGGTGAGGAATTGGTGGAAGTAAAATCCGTAATTGCAAAAAGCGGTAGTTGTCTATTTCTCCGCCCAAAATTTCTTCAAAAACAAAAAGTATTAAGATGTCTTAAGGACTTCTTAAGAATTCTTGAAGAGTTCCTAAAAATTCTTCATGAACTTCCAGAGTGGGAAATAGACAATTACCCAAAAAACTTGTCTCATCACTACCAGATTGAACTCACAAAGATACTCTGAAGGGGCTGAAACTTGTTTTAAAAAAGCATTAGCCTTGACTCACTTTATAATCATTTCACATATCGAATATATCACACACATAGCAATGATCCAATGCGGACGTTTGTGTTACCTGGCGAACCACAACAAAGCCGGCTATACATTCAGGATTTACGGTTGGTATAATAACAAGAATGGAGATTATTTCTACCAGACCCCTAAACCAATCTCGCAAAGATATTGTATCACAGATGCTCCTCAATTAACTTCTAAATAAAACATCTCTGGTACCCAGGGCTGGCTTTGAGAGCCTCAATCTCTGATTGATTGCTAACTTTCTACCTCTTCGCTTCCTTCTCCTCTAACCACCTCTTTCCCTCCTGGTGTCCTCCCGGTATCCTCCCTACCCATCTAACCTCCCTCTCTCTAGCCTTCTCTCTCTCTAGCCTTCTCTCTCTCTCTCTCTCTCTCTCTCTCGCAATCTCTCTCTCTCTCTAGCCATCTCACACACACACCCACAAAAACAAGACAAAAACCCCGTCTCACCCCCGTCTCCCTCCCTCCCTGTCTCACCCCCGTCTCTCTATCTCTCTCCCTCCCTCGATCTCTCCCCTGCTGAATATAATTACCCATAGAGCCTGGTGCAGCTGGCTGGTGACATCATATCCTGTGTACAGGGACTGCCACCATCTCTGACAAAGGCCGGCTGGTCGTCACGTGACACTGGAGCCGAGTTCAGCACATCTAGCAGTTCCTCGGAGTGGCCGATGTAACCTGAAAATGACACCCATTATCAATCAGCAGGTCCCCAGGCTATCCTATACACACCTGCTATCTGCTGGTCAGCGTCATTGAGGGTTCACTACTATCTGATAGTTTGCTACTATCGGTACATGCAGAAATCTTTGCAGAAAAAATTTAACTGTTACTTTTTCCAATTCGTAACACTGCAAACATTGATACTACACAGACGGTAAACCTATACTATACGGTCGGGGGTTTGGGGTTTGGGTCGGACATGTTTCACATTAAAAAAAAACATATGATTGCATCATTATTTAAAAACGGAAATATCTTTACATGCAAATATTTCTCCGTGTACAGTATCTGTTAGCTACAGTATCTGTTAACCTTCATGCTATCCACCAGTTGGGGGCAGGGTGGTGTCGGCCTGGGAGGTTAGGTGATTGTCTATGTGGACAATTCCTGACTGAATGCATTGGCTACATGATCGGTTATGGCAGCTGTACATCGACATACACTACAAGGGGTGGGGTGGGGGGGGGAGTGGTAGAGACAGGATATTGGCCGCTGACCAGGTAAGAAGTCTCGCAGTGTGCAGAGAGCTGTGTGGAGGTCGGAGAATGAGGCAGCGACAGATGGGCCGGCTGTGGTAGCGCTGTCAGCATCAGCCAGCTGATTGCAGACGAGACTGAGACGAGTCATATCAACCGTGTGGTTGTTGATCAGCGTGTGCTGCTGCGACATGAGCCGGAACAGGTGCTCCGAGTAACCTTTCAGCTTGAGCGTCAACTCCGCCCCGAGGTCCTTCAACAAGACATCACTCTCGTCACGCGTCACATGTCACAGAGGGGTGGGTTGTTAATGTCAGAACGGGCATCTAACCTTGCAAGGAACATTGGCAGCAGTCAGGAACACTGAACGTCTGGTGGCAGATCTCAGCAGGTACTTGACAGCTGACTGCCACACAGGTAGCAGCTGCTCCTTCAGACTGGAACATTCAATGAAACATACGTAAAAACCAGACCCTGAATCTACGCAGCAAAGATTAGGATGAAGTAGAGTTGTGCCTACCTGGACGTGGAGGTGAGAGAGACAGCGAGGTCGAGGGGTTGGCAATTGGTGGTTATGATTGGCTCAGCAGCGTCTGTCTGTTCCTGTAACCTAACACTGCCCTTCCGATGGGACAGACCTGATATAGAGAAACCATGAGTCAGGCATGACACCGTGACACGTCAAATGTTACACACATCGACACATCGCACGTCACAACTAGAAAATGTCAGGTTTCACACATTACGATTGACCACACATCACACATACTACGAAAAAGACACTAAATGTCACAGACAATGACATTAAAGGTGTCACACACTACCTGCAATAAAACGCATCAGACAAAATGAGAAATGATTACCTATCCTATGGAGGGTTTGCATCAGTAGAGAGAGACATTTGCGTTTTCTCATATCGATGTGACGAGCCTGCTTCCTCTGCTTCTCCTTGTCATCGCCAGATATGACCTGCAGTGCCTTCAGTTCCTGCGCTGTACTGATCACCTCTCCTGTAAGACAGCATCCACCACAATGATATCTGTGACCAGTTCGGTTCTTACTGTAGAAGTGGCAACCATTGCAGAGCACCAAATATTACGTAAGTCTCAGAACCTTCATATTTGTCACATTAAATTTAACATTTTTTATCTACTATGTGTCAATAACTCGTGCTGATGGCAAACAATTGGGCACTCATGAGATCGCTATTCCGCTACACTTAAAATGCCGGTATAATCACCACCTGTACAGCATACAGCGACAAGTCTCAGTATTTACTGGGAACCCCTCTCCTTATTTTCATAGTCATATTTTGGAGCTAAAATTGCTAACTATAGTTTCCTAGTGTGTTGCTGTGACTTATTGGTTAGAGTTTGCTGAGCTGAGCTTTGCAGTGTCAGCTGTGGCGCAGCGTCAGCTGCGGCGCAGTATCAGCTGTAGGGGGTTCTGAGTTATAGCTTTTCAAAATTCAGGAAAAAACTGAATCTCCAGTATTTCTAGTCCTACAACTTGTCATGTATGCCATACAGTAGTGACGGCTGTCAGCCTACACACCTGTGAAGGAGTCGACTGCAGCACTCGGCTCTTCCTGTCTCTTGGAGCAGAGCATCAACTTGGCACTGATGGAGCGCACCCTGGTGGTGAGATGGTCTATCCTGGGCAGACACTCCAGCTCGGCGGACAGCCTGGCAGAGACCGGCAGCGTTTGATCAGAGGCTGGCACAACGCCGGGTTGAAGGTCGGACATCTCGATCTGCTGAGGGCATCCGCTGCTGTCTTCACTGGCCACTGCCAGCTCAGATATGTCCTCGGTCAGTAAACCTTTCACTGGTCCAATCAAAAACTCCTGCAACGATCACAATAGACTGCTGCTATACTGTCCATGTCAAGGTCACGTGACTGAGACAGAGACTCACTGAAGAGCGGATATAAATCCAATCGCTACGACATTCGCTAAATACTGTGAAACAGGAAGTTTTTTGTTTTTGAGAATTTTTGACCGATTGCAAAATTAATTCGATTTATTGTCTATATACTAGTTGGAAGAAACGCAAAAATACATTTTTGTAAAATTTTATTATGGACAAAAACACAAAAATTATACAAAACTGTTCTGTTTTACAGCATTAGACACACACGTGTTATGCATCTGATTGGCCATGTTGTCTTGAACAGCAGCTGCGACAGCATGAGAGAGGGAGGGGAAGGAGTGAGGGAGGGAGACAGGGAGGGAGTGAGTGAAGCAGGAAGGCAGGCAGGGAGGCAGGCAGGGAGGGAGGGAGGCAGGGAGGAAAGGAGAGAGGGAGGGAGGGAGGGAGGGAAATTACCAATTCATAACTCGACAGTGGCATAGAAGAGACTGTGGATAACGGCTGAGTCTGTATAAGCTGCAGACCAATCCAATAATAGGGAGCTAAAGGAGCAGTCACCTGCAGACATGTCATTTCTGCTACTAACTAGGTCAAGGACACAAAGCCATTGGTCAGCTTACATGACCTGCATAATCAATTTCCATTCAGCTAGCCAACTATAAATAGCCTATTTACCTTCCATCCATTAGACCGTGTGATGGAGTGGAGTCACATGAAGAAAGGAGCAAGGAATAACCATCAACATAAATCTGATCCTGATGCAATCCCCAGGGCATAACTTGTAGACCGTTTGGCTCAATTTTGAGAAAACACTCCTTGAAATCTCTGCTCTCTACAACTCAAATTCTCGCATATTTGAGTTCAGTTAAGCGATATCCAACTAATAGGTCACAGGAGAACATTAGGTAGCTGATAACACCAGTTCAGCCCTCAATTCCATCAGCAGAAACATGGAGGCTCCTAGGAAATACGGGAGAGTTAACTAACACAATGCGAAAATAAAACCTTGAGTTTGACAGTGTAATAGTGACTCACTACCAGCAGTCAGAAAGCGAGTTCTCTTCGCAAAATACTGAGTGCAAATTAAAGTAACATCGGCAGTGTTGCGCGGTTCACTCTGTAGATATTGGAATTTATCGGTAAAATTATGACTTTTGATAGCAAAGAAGGGAAATCAACCTTCCTGCCATAACATCCGATAAAATCACTCAACACCTATGGTCATAAAATAATCTTCAGCATTCATTCGTACCAAGGTAGGTGGAGAGTTGAAGAGAGATGAGGCTACATACCGTGACAGTTTTGCCATCAAAGTCGATGGATTTCCTCATGAAGTCTATGCCAACAGTGGAGGCAAGCTTTTCTGGCACTTCCTTGTCATTAAAGCGTAATAGAGTGGCTGTCTTGCCAACTTGAGTGGCACCAACCATGATTACTTTGTAGGAAGTCATCTGCAAATCCAAGCGCTGATTACCGGTTTGTTGCAGTGATGAACCACGAGCAGTTAGAGCTGCTCAGACGAATAGCTTTAACAGATGATTCAAAAATCAATTAGGTCGACCAAACGATCAGTCATGACTCCGGAAAGCTGTCTGACTTGAGTTGAGTGTAAGATTTAGACTGACCTTGGCAGAGGAGAGGAAATGTGTACGGGAAGACGAAGCCGGCAAGGTGCGCGCGACACAGCTGAACGCAATTGTTCCGGTTCTTCGATAATTTGAGAGGCGGGCTTACGCTATGACGTCATCATTACGCCCCGCCTTATTCGAAAATTTGTTGGTACGAGAGGACAACTCGTACTACGAATGTACTGAAACTACGCGTATTACGATCTATTGAGTCAGATAATAATCTCGCAAAGAAAGCAGTAAGCAGTGTAAAGATTCACGCAAACAACAGGTAATATTGTCATAAGTTCTGATTCATTCACCCAAAAAACACCTAACATTGGGAAATCCTGGATATAATAATAAAAAATAGAACACGCTCATACTCACATGCACACTGCACCGCAATATATTTTGCTTCATTTGCCTGGTGTCACGACCTCAACTTTACTCAATTCTGACCAGCTGATGTCACCAACTGGTCTTCTATATGGCTCGAAAGGGCAATCTCTAATAGCTATAGTGTCAGCGTCCCGAGTGGCTGAACGATCCTTGACACTATGTGTGACGTCAATGTGTGTCGGTCCTCTGAAAGCGCTAGTAACAAATAGCAAGTGTCCTTGACACCGATAACCCTCACCTTATCCGGTGTGAGTGTGTATCTCTCTTCAATACTATCTCGCCTAAGCGAGATTGTTCACCCTGCCTTCAGATAGACCGACTCCAACACCTCAGGATCACTCGATGTCGGAGCTACCTGTCAAAGCCACTAAATCTACACGAGACAAGTGACAAGATATTTCACTGACAGTACGTCTTTGAGTTTATTGTTGATGTATACCTCCTCCAGTATTGAATAGTGCAATACTATGGTATGTAAAATATTCTCACCAACTCACGTAGTTGATAACACAAGATAGAAGTAGGTTGAACACCAAGTTGTGATACGGTTGACTGTGAACTGTCCTTGTTCACAGCCTGTGTAGACACTCGTAGGTAGTGTAGAGAACAAGAGAACGGAAAGAAGAAGAAGATCTAGTTCATAGTGGCGCAGCTACTTATATAGGTAGGGATTGCGTCATCTTGGAAAAGGTTGAAACATCAATAACGTGAGTTTGAGTTGGAGTATGAGAATAAGACAAACATGAATAAAACCATTATAACAGAAGGAATAAAGGTATGACATTATTGAAATATAATACTTATTACCAGTAAAGTTTCTTCTGTATCTTCATCCATCCAATAGGTGAAGGGGGGGAGGGGGTAGTTGCACACGTAATCCTCGTGATGTAGGTGTTCCTCGTGATGTAGCAGAAGTTGTTGATCTCCAAGGTACTATTTTAGCGGCGGTTCTCCTCAGTTATTTGTTTACGTGCTCCTCCATGTGAATGTGGCAGTCATTCAAGCAGCAGTTAGGGCACAATTCCAAATCCCAGGGTATGTGATAAATATGATATCCATGTTGATACACTGAATCCAATTTGCTGTGTCAACGAGTGCATGTTGACGCACTGTCAGATACATGAAAAATAATTCTGCTGTTGTAGTATAAAATAGGTGTTGTTGAACTTAGAGTTGTCTGCTCCTGGTTATGCTTTGTCACCAGTACGCTTCCGGTCACCGGCACTACACTGGACTACTGTCTGGATTGAATTATTCATAAAAATGTAAGAGGACATACATGTATGCTTTATTTAGAGAACATGTCAATATTTGGACAGGAACGGGATAATACTGATGAAATGCTGATGCTCCCTACAAATATCTTCACAATATTGTCCCACGCTGTTTGTCACAGTCACTTGCCACAGTCACTTGTCACAGCCACTTGTCACAGTCTTTCTCACAACATATCTCACACACATACACTCACACTTTCTGTTGAATCCCTTGTCACACTTGTTCTCTCTCTCTCTCTCTCTCTTTCTCTCATTCTACTTCCCTTTTCTCACCTCATCCCCTCTCACTCTTCCATTGCCCCTATATTGCCTCTCTCCCTCTTAAATCCCTTGCCTCTCTCATCTTCTCATCCTGTCACCCTGTCACCCTGTCACCACTCTCACCCTATCCTCCTCGGTCATCCTCTATCACCACTCTCATCCTCCCTCCCTCCCTTCCTCCCTCCCTCCCTCCCTCCGTCCCTCCCTCTCGCTGACTCTCATTCTCCCCCTGATAGAGCTGCACTGACTGACTGACATATCTCTACAATGACATCAATCAAGCCCACAATCTATCCCGAACTATCATTAATAACTATTTTTCCTACATTGTGCTGAGAGTTAATTACCTCTGAACATCTTACTTCCTGAATCCTTTGATCACAGACCAGCAGCTATCTCTAGTCGAGCGCTGATGTCACTCCAGGGTCCCACTAGATATCCGATCATCTGAAAGTCCCAGACGACACTAGCTGCTGCTTCTAACAGCTGGTGTATATGGATACCTATGTACTGCAGAGTTCTGCTGTCTCTGAGCTCATAGCACTGTTAATGCAGAGAATTGAGACAGTGTATGGGTATGCTGAAGGTTAACACTGGGCAACACACTGAGATAAACACTACAGACGCTATGAGTTGTACTACACTACCAGAGCCTCAGATTGAAGCTCAACTACATTAACCTGTTACTGTTGGAAGGATTCCAGGTGGAGTGTGTGACCCTCATTGACACTATTCTTGGAAATGGATACGGATACGGAGTTTATTTTGAGAGTCATGGAGCCATTGTATTGCTCTCAAAGTTCCTTGCTTGTACGTGATCAATGAATAGCGGATCTATCTACATGCGCACCATACTCCTTACATAATTGATGATTTCATGTCTTCATGACAGGAATGACAGGTGGTTGACGGTGTCTGCAGTCACTGGAGTAAACGATCACTATTCTGCCAGAGCCCCTCAGTGCCCCTTAAAAGACCTGCCTATGAAACAACTCAGCTGAAAGGCCATATATCTCACATAGGAGCATAGGAAACAGAATCACCCTTTGGAAAGATGGGGTTTGTCAGAAAAGGTGAAATTAGTCACTGTTTGCACTCGAAGACATGAAGAAAATTAAACACGTGCACAGCAGCACATTAGTATTGAATTTGAACATGTGAATTGTATTTCCCCTATGCTACTCTCCAAAGCAATGTGCCTCCAGAACAAGATTTGTATTGATATCAGAACAAACATTTTATGAGAATGCAATGATCACAGGGTGCATTAATTCCCCCAAGGCTAAAGTCTAGATGACCCTTGCTCAATGCTGATTTTTATGAATCGAACAATCAGAAAACCATTGCCAATTGAATTTCACATGTATGTGAACTCTAACGCTTGAAGCGCTTCTCGCACACCGCATGACATACTGCTCTAAAAATACAATTAAACTTTCTGAAAAGCTCGCAGCATTGTTTTGACAGCAAACTTTTAGAAACATAAATACCAAAGCAGTGTCCTTAAACAAGACCGTTGGATTTCTCCCTCTGGCTATTTTGGCTTGCTTGTATAACGGCTGCTGCGAAGCTGACTATGTACACATCTGGGTTCTGCATTTCGACAAGAAGTACACTTCACCCACGATCGGCAAGTTCAGGGGGTTAACAGAGTTGAGACGGGACTGCGGCAATACCGCAGTGGGAAGCATCTAAAGCTGCCGGTATTTTAGTGGTAATGAGAGAAAACGAACAATTTACTGCTTGATTTATGACAGAGAAACACCTACAGTAGCAAGTGTATTTAGGCTAGGCTATCATCATAATAGCATGGTCTCTGAGCCGAGCTCAGCATGAGATTCTACCTATTTGTATAGCCTTTGAGCACATGGATGGGACAACATGCTGATCATGTTTGTATTCCAGTTGCCAGCCCTGCGATGCTGCATCGCGCAAGTGCGAGCATTCGAGAGGAAGTCATTGGTGCAGACTGCCAGTTACTGATGTCCTTCACTAAAGGCCTACTATGCCATTCATTTATGGATCAGTACTTATTCAGACTGAATTGCATCACGAAGCCCGGTTCCCAGAACCTAAAGTCATCAAAGAAGTGTATCCCATCTCCTAATGGTCCACTGGGTTTCAAATTGAGTTTCCGACTGTACTTTTAAACCACCTTTGTAAGCTGGATAAGATCTGATGGTATCGATTGCTGGGAGGCTACATGAGCAGCACTCAGAGACCGCTTTGGTCTTGGCACGCCATCTGCATGTAACCCTGTAACCATGCAATTGACTTACGCAAGCAGAGACCTCACTGTGGCCCAGGATATAGAACACCTGGCCAGTGATATGATGTAAGGAGGCGGGAAGAAATTTAGGTAGGGTAGGATGAAATGAAGCGCAATGAGTGAGTAGGTGGATAATAGGTACAACTGCGAGCTAGGGCGGAGCCAGCTGAATATAGGGCGGAGCTAATTAAAGTGTGAGACGGAGTAAGGTGAAGTATGGTGTAAGATACATTGAGGGACAGTGTAAAGTGCAAGCAAGGGAGTAAAGGTAGGGTGAGACATGGTAAGAGGAGACAAAAGTGGGTCAGATTTAGAAGAAGAGCTGCATGATTTAGGGCGGAGCTCCATGGATTGAGGGTGGAGCAATGTGGATTTCGGGTAGAGCTCCGTGGATTTAGAGCAGAGCTCCGTGGATTGAGGGTGGAGCAATGTGGATTTAGGGCGGTGCTCCGTGGATTGAGGGTGGAGCAATGTGGATTTAGGGCGGTGCTCCGTGGATTGAGGGTGGAGCAATGTGGCCGTAGGGCAGAGTGAGAGTTTCTTTGATTGGACCACGCAGTAACCATGGATCTGTCTATCTGATAGATTTTAATGAACGCCGTTTTACAAAGAGCCATAGCTGTACTGAATCATGCTGCTGATGCTGATGGTTTATTGATTGGTTTTGTGTCATTCGAAGTTCAGTTTTATTTCTATTGTTTTCCTTAACTGAAGATATACAATATAAATAAACGAATCGAGAAAGAGAGTGCAGTTTTTGTTGAATGGTTGGTGCATGGTGATTTCGGAGCAGCCATACTCAAACCATCGTTCAGTTGGGTGAATCTAGTAAGTTATTCTTTGGAGTATTCATTCAAGTCTTGGATTGGTCTGGTGTCTTGTTAGAAAATCAGGCAGTCTATGATGCTTATGATACCAAGTTTGAGTTTGTTAAACTGCTGTATGTTCCTTGCTTTCATTCGCAATACCCTAAAGACAGGAAATTTATGGTGGTCGAAATTAGGGGATATTTGGTTGCTGAGGTTTGGTCAGAGCCTTTCAACCAGGTATTGTGGAAGCGATGAGTATCACCTAGACAAACTGTTAGGCTACTTGTCAGCTTAGATAAACATCACAACTCCAAATGTTGGCTGGATGGTTTGGCATGAGTAGATTTTTGTCTGTGGTGCAGTAGCGCTCACCAACCTAGGGTGGATGGTGAGTGGTTGTTTAGTAGCTATAGCTGAAATTCCTAAGCTCAGTATGCATGTGCTTGTAAGTACTTGTTGCTAACTGTTGATAGCTGCATTCTTTTAGGCATAGAACTGTGTTTTATTTGCTCTGTTTTATTTGATATGTTTCTCAAATTTTGTTCTTCTTTATTTGAGATATTTCATGTAGAACAAAGATGCCAGGAGCGACTCGTATTTTAGTGAAATCAGCCGTATCTCCAGAGAGACCTGACAGCCAGCCAAAGGAGGGCGTGCCCAAACACAAACTGATTACTATCGCCGCGGCAACGACAGTCGTACTTGTCACTGTGATAATCTGTGTCACAGTCAGTGTCGTTGTGACGAGTGAGTGCAATGACTCTGTTATAGAATAACTTGATACACCTTCCTCAACTCCCCGAACGAGTAGGAGAAATTGTTATACAGTGTTATACAAGTGTTAGAGAGTACGAGAGCGCGACTGTACGAGAGCGCGACAGTACGAGAGCGCGACAGTACGAGAGCATGAGAGCGCGACAGTACGAGAGTACGAGCAGAGAGTATGAAGTAACTTTAACAACTTCAGTGGCAGAGCAACTAGAGATGTGACTATGACTATGCTGAACAGTTGCAAAAAAAACAATCAGATATAAACTTTGCCTAATTACAGAGTTTTATGTATCTGTGCGTGTCCGCTATCATAGTATACATCGTCCAAAATCCTCTTATGAGTCATGAAAGGTTTTATAGTTCAATGATAAGATGGGGGGGATATAGGGAGGGAGTGGGAGGGAGTGAGAGGGGGAGAGAGGGAGTGGGAGGAGGAGTGAGGTAGTGGGTAGGAGAGGGAAGGAAGGAGATAGAGACGATGGCAGAGGGAGAGCAGG
>ERZ1740065.1464-NODE-1464-length-14153-cov-12.361966_pt1 | contig 14153 bp, 5 predicted proteins | sample MGYA00581738_ERZ1740065 | MGnify/ENA primary metagenome ERZ1740065 (study PRJEB43018, sample SAMN04849749) | marine metagenome | isolation source: floating plastic debris | place: Pacific Ocean | collected 2008-09-01 | study: EMG produced TPA metagenomics...
CCTCTCTCTCCCTCCCTCTCTCCCTCCCTCCCTACCTCTCTCTCTCTCCTCGGCTGCTTCCCCTCTCTCTCCTCTCTCTCCATCTCTCACTCACTCCCCAAACTACTCTCCGTCTCACTCTCATGCATGATCACCTGACTTTGAAGCCACATGCATCAGTGTGCTGCCATCTTTAGTTCTGGCAAAAGGATCTGATTTGGCTTTCTCCACCAGCATCTCGACGATCTCAGAATGGCCCATTTCAGCAGCAATATGTAGTGGTGTCCTCTCCAACTGTCAAGTCCAGAAATAACATGTATAAACCGACCAGTACTGCTGTCTGCATACTCGACAGTGACCAACAGTGCTGTAATCTACATCACAACTAATAGCCACTCGCCATTATCAACACCACTATTATTATTATTATTGGTTGTATTGGTTATTTTTCCCTGCCATTGGTCTAGATCCACTAGACTGGGATAGACAAGCCCTTTCAAAACATCTAATTATTATTATATTTCATATTACATATCATTATTATTATCATTGTCAACATTATTGTCGCCAGCAATCATCACATCTATCATTCACAGTGAAACTTACGCTGTCTCTTATGTTCACGTCAGCCTTAGCATTGCAGAGGAACTTGATCATCATATCGTCAGCGATCGATGCGCTGATATGAAGTGGGGCATAGCCTTCATTCTGTCAATGTCAGTATGAAATAAAATATCATCATATGAGTAATAGCAGCTGCAGTGATCAGAGTAACATAAACCATATTGACACTAAATCAGTCGTAGTATTTAGTAACAGTAAAATAGTACTAGTAACATAGGAGTGGGAGACAACGAACTGACAGTGTCGCTCAGTGGTAAAGTCTGCACCTTCACACACGAACGTGTTCAAATCCCACTGCAGTCCTCCTGCTGGGGCCCCCTCGTGCCACAGGTGTGCTCCAACCTGCCTAGGAACCGAGAGTAACCTGGAGCGGCTATGGCAGCCTCACCTTTAAGGCACTGTTATTCCTCAATGCGCATGAAACAACCTTGCAATTTTAACTTTAACCAAAAATAGCAGGAATAACAATAATAATAGCAAGCATTATTATTATGTTGAATATGGTAGAGTGAAATTAGACGCTGTTGTGATAGGAACAATGATGGTAAGAGAAATTCCTTCAAGTACCGCAACTCTTGGTACAGTGCCAACGTTCTGGAATACTTCATACCGTATTTCCTTACAATTAAGACGCGCGTCTAAGCAAATGAGGTCAGACATGTCTATAATAAAAAAATCCTCAACTGTGCCTCAGGCACCCTATAATATATAGGCTACGTAATATGACACTGCGTCTAAACCTTGAGGGAATAGGACACTGCGTCTAAACCTCGAGGGAATAGAACACACCCGGGTTTCCTCAAGATTAGGACGTGCGTCTCAATTGTTAAGGAACACAGTAGTAACATGGATGGCAAGATACATAGAATGCTGTCACATAATAATAATAAGAATAATGATAATAATAATCAGAATCAGAATCAGAATAGTAGCAAATAACGACGTCAATTAAAATAGACAGTGACAATAATGTTAGTAATTATATTTGATGATGGACAATGTCAATGCCAATGATTTTAACTATACTGGAATTGGGAAAAAGCAGGAATAGTAGCGATGTATAGGATAGTAGCGATGTATAGTATAGTACAGCATGTCAGTGATAATGGATGCAAATGGAATTGCAACATTCATATGTAAGATATAATATGTGGACCTAATGGACAACAATTCTCAAGTAGTTTACACGTAATCCTCACTCTAAAGTAAAACATGCATTGAAAATACTGAGGTAATGCTTCGAATACACGCGGCCTAAAAATCATCTACCGAAGTATGAAGCATTATCGGTATAGGCTCAGGTAATGGAGAAGTCTAAGCCTCTACAATAGCATATAACACCGATTGACTACATACAGGTAGGTTTAGGCCCGGAACCTCAAGCCCTGGCTCCCTAAATACCTTCCATCATTACCAGCATCATAATTCTATAGCTGGGCTCGAGATGCCAGGTACAGGGCAGCCTAATCAAGGTAAATACTCCCAGAACTCCGCTACACATCTGGAACGGTAGTGCCCATGTGAATCAGAGTGCCAAAGGCGCGTCGAATAGGTAGCGTCATAACACACTACATAGTCACACTAGTAGTAACAGCAGTAGCGAGAACGAGCACACATCGACCCAGAATGGCAGATTACTGTCGATAACCACCGGAACATGTAAATATTATGGCTCATTCGCTGCGGATCTGCAGCTAGAAAGAAGCGGATGATGCGATTACTCTGTTTTAACGAACTTAGAGAGAGAAATCTGAGGGTCTGCTCGAATATGCTCTCATTCACTGAAGCGCTATCCCATTAACGTAGCAATGCCAAGGTCACTCTGGTAGCAGCTGAGCTGTGAGGTGAGAAAGGAAGAGGAAGTACAGCTTACATTCTGGGCATTCACTGCAGCACCGCACTCTAGCAGAATTCGAACCAAGTCAATATCCTTCTTCCTGCAGGCCACGTGCATTATTGTATCCCCTGTTTGCTGGAATAGACATGGTCAAGTATTCATATAACAGTATTCTTTCTACTATTCACCATTTTGGCCACACACCCTGCTCTTCCACTTGATCTGGACAGCAGTGTCCTCTGTGAGGAGTTCACGGCACGTCGTCAGGCTGCCGCTGTCGGCAGCCTGAAACAGCGGAATGGCGCCATTCTAAAATCAATGATCAGAGTATTTAGATTTTAAAGATGCAAACAAACACAATGTTGTATGACGCAGTGCCCCTATGGCGGGAGAAAGGTAGGGAGAAGAGAGCTAGATGAAGAGGGAGCCAATTGCGCGTGATTTATTCAACTTTAAATAAACGCAATCAGCGATTACGTACAGGAACGGCAGCACATACTCGTAGTGTCAAACAAAACAGATCAATAGCACAGGGCCTGACAACGGAGTCAGCTGACGTACCTTGTCAGGTAAGTACCGAGCCTGCTTGTATGACGCGCGTAACAGTATCTGTACAAAGCTGAACGAACTGATGCCTCGGCTGCACGCATAGTGTAGAGGCAACTGAAGGTTATGCTGAAAGAATATCTCAATGACAGATACTGAAAATGAAACACTTCTAAGCGGACTTGAAATTTGACCCAAAAGTAGATGACAGATCATTGTGCAATTCAGATGCGTAGGTGGATGGTACAGCATAGTAAACACAGCTGGTCAGTTTTTATCGCTAGGCAACAGTGAATTTTACTCCAACACCGTCAAACATATCTACGTATACACACCGGTGCATGATAGACTCCAGCACTCACCCCTCCTACTATATTTGGATCAGCATCCCTACTGATCAACATCCTAATAATGTCCTCCTTTGAATACAGAGCAGCATAGTGCAGTGGGGTTTGACCGTCCTGGAAAAGGGTCAAGGTTATGTGAGATTAGCCTGGAGCCAAGGGCTGATTGCCATGGAGACATGTGATGCACTCTCACCTCATCTTTACGATCTACCGAGGCACCCAGCTCGCACAGCCTCTCAACAAGAACAACTTTATTCTCTTTACAACATATCATCAGTGGAGTAACGCCATCCCTCTGGAATACAAGCACCTGTCACAATGTGTCACCAGACTCACATCTCTCGCGGCTCTGGTGGCACCCACCTGACTGTAGTCGATCTCGGGACTCCCCTTACTCAGAGTCTTGAGGAAGTTGTCCGCCTGTATCCATTCATTCTTCCTTAAGAGGACTAGTAGTTTGTCGACTAGAGGATTCTCAGCCAGGTCTGTGCTATCAGCCATTCTCCTGGCGCTCGACTGACGGCCCGTAGTTTCAGCGTCGCTACTCATTATATCCGGCAGTCACTTCCGAGTAAATGATCAAGTCAACAAAGGGCAGTCAATACCAAGTCTGATCACTTTCATGATAAGTCAGCTGTGATAGAGGTGATGAATCGTGGCGACAAATGCCTGCAGTCCCTCTCCTACCCTCCTGTTCTCACGCCAGCCTGCGTGACATGCCTCAGGGTTCGAGTAGAAGCAGCTTTAAAACAAACGCTGACTTTGAGTCAGACCCTCGGCTATTGATCCGAAATTGCTGCACACAATGCTGTTATTACTGACCACTTCAGCAGCTCACTGGCCTTCTGATGATAAATCCATTTATATTCAAATTAGAATTTTCAAACATGAATAGGCGCGCAGAGAGCAATGATGACTTGGAGTCACGACATGGCAGAGATGTACACGAAAACGATCTCTACAGTTTCTACACCTCCAGCTGCATCAGCAGAGCCACGAGTTGTGTATTAAACCGGATTTCTCATTGCTGCAGCATTAAAAGCGGCTTATATCCCATAATTCCATTACTGATACGCGCACTAAACCGACAGGAGAAGACAACTTCTTTTGTAACATGAGTTTATAAATAAAAATAATGTGACACAGAGCTCTCTTGGCTAGCAAAAAATGTCATACAGCAGAGATATAAAATGGAAACTAATTGCTTTTGACAAAGAAACAGTATCAATGATTTATTCTATGTTTAGTTAAGTTTAGTTAGTATACCTCCTTAGAGTTGAGCCAGCAAGTCACACTGGACAGGATTAGAGTGATCACATAGAACGCCGCAGCTATCCAGCAGTTATACGCTGTCTGGTCATACTTCTTCGCCAGGTAATCAAATGGGTTATCATGGTGCTCCCATTCCGTCTCATTGATGCTGATATCTTCTATCAGGTTCGGACTTTTCAAATAAAATGCTGCTCCCATAAGACTCTAAATATAAACAGTGATAATCAGAGAATAGCGAAATTTCCTAAATGTGAAACCAGAAAACTGATGTTCAAATCTAAAATATGCTTGGGCTCGTATGTCCTAAGAGTTGAGCAGTACCGGGAATGTATATCATACGACCGTTACTGATGTTGAACCTAGGAAAGCATACACCACATACCACAAGAGGAAAAAAGTAAGACGTCAATCCACAAAATGGTTCTCGCCGCAGATACCACTGATACCATCTGGTACTCTACATCAGTGATTTCCCGAACTAATCAAAGCTTTCAATTTTAACTGCTATTCATGTATCCCATAAACCATCGAGTAGTGTAATTGATTCCAATTGGGCCAGCTTTATTCCGCTAGAAAACATCATCAGTCTGGCCTACATTAATAACGTCACACCTTACATTACTGACGCCATCGCTAAACTTCAGATAGTACAGCTCGACAAGAATGAAACCCAATCTTCCAAACGACATGTCTTAGGCTTACTAGAAAGCAGTCACCACTAAAGCTCGTGTATAACGGTGGCTCAAGGTATTGGTGGAAAGGGAAAGCAGCACAAACATTTGTGATAGCGGAAACTAACCAGCTGAACGATACCCCAGGCTGATATGATGAGACAGCAGGCCGAGAGCTTAGGGCCACATATTTTCGTGATACCCATAGTGAGTATTTGGGAGGCTGTCGCGTCTGGTGAAGCACAAACTGTCAGCAGGCTTAGTTTTAGTCAGCAAACAAGACGAACACCGCTGCTGAACGCTCGATGAAAATCATGTGACTAAGAAATTACTCTCAATTTGTCGGTTTCAACAAGGAATATATTTCCTGTAGTTTGTTAGTAAATATGTCAATAAAATACATGAATATAGGCTAGATATATCGATGAGGGGAATTAGATGGTCAGAAAATGAGCTACAAAAAAGTACTATATTCAAAGACTTTTTGAGAGTGCAAATGATAGTCACGTGATGAAACATCATGGTCGACCGACTAGGTAGGTGTGTTTCCGTATTTCAAGGTTACCCCTCATACACCTCCCATCTGTCCTCATTGTAACACTTTATGGTGTTCATAGTTCATCAGTAAGAACTGTTCTAATATGTCATTTGATTCATCCTCCTAGTTTATTGGTGGCCCTGATTTTACATATTGAAGTTTTATCACTCGAATTTACGCTATCTGCTCTGTAATAGGTACCTGTTGAAAATTAGCTACCATGCCATCGGCTCATGCTTTCCTGAAGTCGTAAATCTCTGATTTTATGCTGAAGAATCCGTTTCAAACTCAAACTAGATAGGAAGATATTCAATAAAAAACATGCTGCTGTAAATCTGAGCTGTTTATACGCACGTCTCATGAAATGTCATGCACTAATGTCCTATCGATGAAAGTGGGCAGCTCGGACTTGTGACCATGCAACCCAAAATATTTGGTCCTTATCTATACGCTCTAATATGTCGTATTATATCATGTGTGGCGCACCACAACTCTAGAAATTGCTTTCTCGTAACCGACAACATTATTTTTCTTCCATTCCAGCTGTTACAGCGCTTGGCGTCTTCTTTCCCTTTGATCTTTCATTAAACATCTTCTTCAATATTGGGCAATATACCTCATTCATACACACCCTGAAATTTTAAATTAATTAGGTAATTTGCCCAAGACTGATGCGGTAGACAAATATTTCTATACTCATCTACTCAGGTGCCTTTACGGTTATATATTGAGAACACAGATATTTGATATTAGATTTTGTCGTTGAGAAATTCTCACTAGTCATTTTCAATGGTTAGCCTTGTATTTTAGTGAATAGTGAGGCCAATCGGAAGAGGATACAATATGTCGAACAATGTTTCGGTGGATCTGGCGAGGTGAACTATCAGTATCACTTCCTAGTTTCTGATGAATGACGAGTGAATGACGAGTGTTTTATTGCTGCTTACTTACTTACCAGCCTATTCTACTGCCGGGCCGAGTTCTGGTGGGTGAAGGCGTTTTGACGAAACTGTGTCGCAAGAAACCCAAACAGCGCCAGTTCTTCCTCTTCAATGATATTCTCGTTTACGGAAACATAGTCATCAGCAAAAAGAAGGTAGTCCTAACTGGCAATTAGCAAGTAACTTAATCTTATCTACAAGCTTCTTTGTCAATGGCATTTTGTTGTAGTATAATAGCCAGAAAATATTGCCATTGGAGCATGTTAGAATACAGTCACATCCAGATCTCGGTGAGCTGAAGAATGGATGGCAGATCATTAGTCCCAGCAAGTCGTTTGTCGTGTTTGCTGCAACTTCCACTGAGAAGACGGAATGGATGGCCCATATTAACAAATGTGTGCAGGACTTGTTGAATAAAAGTACGTTTCACAAAAGACTTTACTCCAACTCATGAGACTGTGTCCTTGAACTATGACTGTTGACCTTTGTGTACAGGTGGGAAGACTCCCAGTCTAGAGACCTCGCCAGTCTGGATACCCGACTCGGATGCAAAAGCCTGCATGCTGTGTAGCACTCCGTTTACTGTCATCAACCGCAGGGTAATGAATCAGGCTATCCCAGTTAGAGAGGAGACATCTACCAGCTGCCTCTATCGCTGCTTACAACAATTTCACATTCCTTGCAGCATCACTGTAGGAAATGCGGTAAAGTGGTTTGCGACGACTGCTCAAAGAAGAGATGGGAATTCCCTCAGCAATCCAACAAGCCGCAGAGGGTGTGTGACACATGCTTTACTGAACTTTCATCAACGATGACCGGTGAGTGCTAGATGGCCAGATGTCTGTGTATCGTCATGACGACTGGTAGACCAGGAACCTGTTTGCTTGTTGTCAGACACACCGCAGGCTGTATCTGCTGCTGGTAACATAGACTGTGACGACTCGGACAGCGATGACTCGGATGACGAGGATATGACTGCAGGCTCCTCTGACCCTGAGGCTGAGGTATGCTTCACATAGTTCGCTGTAAAACATCTCATCACTTGAAGTAGCTACAACTGAGCGAGTTATGAGCGAGTCATGTTTCTGTCGTGTCACTGTTACAGGCTCAATTCTACGGAAACAAGAATTAGCATGTTGTTATACCTCAGAATTTGGATCCTTATGGAGATTACGGCTTCATGGTCGATGGGATGAAAGTAGCTGATCCATATCCTGGAGATTCTGTCCACCTACCTTAAATCAATGATGCTATTCCACTGTTGCCTAAGAATTTGTATATGAAATTTGTATAATTTTCAGTTGATTTCCTTCACACTGCCCGTTGGAATTATGTATTTGTTATACTTATACCGTGGTTCTTCAGGTTAACCTGCCTTTTAGAATAAAGAAATAGCTCTTCATATCTTTCAAATGTATTTCAGCAATATGTTGGTCTTCAAAACAAGCAGTATGATGATCGGAAGTGTGACATGTGATTTTCACCAATGCTAATCAAGAGAGTCCTCCCCCTAAATTTTATGCTTTAAGGACACTTGATGTCCTTCTCACACATCATTTAAGCAATTGGAAGAAATAGGAAAGCTCGTGAGAGTTAACACTGTCGCAGATAAGAAACATTGGCCAGCTTCTCAGTACACATAGATGATCATATCTGTGTAGCTCAATAGCTGGTGATACTGCTTAGGTGGCTTTACACACGTAAAAAATGCGGGAGAGTAGTTTATCACATAGTCTGAACATCCTTATTCCAATGTAATTCAGTACACTGTGGGTCAGTCATATTTAGAGAAGTTAGGAGTTGTCTGCTCGCAGTTTTTTAGCCCAATCAAATTGCTCGATACGGTTTGTGCTCACCTATCGTGTTTGCCTTACTACTTCCGTTGATAGGTTAAATAGTCGCAAGCAGAAAACCACTGCGCTCTCGAGTCATAAACCTCCTTTTTCATCTTCATACGATCACTTTTCATCTGATTTGGGACGAATACTAGTGAAGATGAACTCGTGAAATTGGCATGTTTTGAAATTAATTATGTGCATGATTGCTAACACTTTCATATGAAATAGTACTTGCCGATCGAGCCTTTCATTCAGAGGTGTTCCCTCTAACATATCAGTAGTAGGACTGAAAATTACGGTGTAATAACGCCACGTCATGTCTAAAGTCATCTCTCCTGAGGATTATCTAGGTAAGAAATGACTTAACCTAACGGATCTGTTTCATTTCCAAGTTTTTCAATGGTGCATTGCACCAATCTATGGATCACCTAAGGGCATAAGGTGTGCTTGTGTTGTAGGAAGCAGCTTGTTTTATTTTGTGATTGACAACTTTTTACAAGTGCGAAACCATTCAATTACTGTATTGAGGTAGATTTCCATGTATATCGAGCGCAGTTCGGTTGACCTGTGTTTCAGTCATTCATATTTCTGCTTTTTTTACAGCAAGGCATTTTGTGTTGGAATACATAGAGGATGCCATAGCTCAACTGTTAGTCTACAAAGATGATGCTCCAAAAGTAGATATCAATAGATTCTTCGCACAGTAGTAAGCTCATGCATCCACTCAAATATTTATACCTTATACTTATCTCTTATGATGTGAAGAAATAGGAACTATCTTGTTCAGCTTTCAAGGAGTCAAGGATGGCCATCACGTGATACTGAGAGAGTTTTCATTCATTAATAAGATTCCACACAACAGGGCAAGCTTCATCAATCTTTTCTATCACTCCTTTGCTGCTCTGGGAAAGAAAGGCGGTAAGAAGATTGTGCCACATCATTCTTACTTTAAGTCAGCTATTTCTGTAAAGAAGGAAAATCATCCCGTACTTTAGTACTATAAACATAGAAGCAGTATTAAAACGCCATGCTAATAGATATCCTGAGACAACTATCACAGCTTGATAATTTAACCGCATGTTTCTTGTTGTTCTTGATGATTATATGGTTTGGTCATGTGACGCGCTGTGATCTATCTGTGTCTGTTTTAGACTTGCTAAGTATCAGAGATTACTACTCTCTGGTGAATCTCCTCTGCACTGATTTCCCTTACGAGCTGCTGCAGAAGACGGCCAAGATTGTGCTGATCGATGACGCTCACGACTGCCTCATCTCATTCACCGATTTCTTATACGCATTTCAAGTACAGCTTTACTTTAATGGTAAGTTATCCAGGTGGGCTATCCAGGTAAGTTATATAGGTACTGCGAACCATATTGCTATACCAGCCTATTGAGGCAAATAATTTCATGTATCCTATTCCCTCAGAGCTACTACCTAAGTAGGCGAGGTATAGCGAGTCCAGAATAAAAAATCCCTCCTCTAGCATCTAATCTAACTTGGAATATGTACGATACAAAAGATGGAGACTGCATCTACACCTTGCAAAAAACTTCTCAACTTTAGTACACATGTTTTTGAGGGAATGCAGTACAAGGTCTTATCAGATTGGTCAAGCTCATGATACAAAACGTTTTGTTGCGTAAGACTCTTCCTCTCTCTTTCTACGCATACCGAGCTAGTACGAGCTTAGTACGAGCTTAGTACTGGATCGCTCTCTCCAAATCTACCCCCAGTGCTTTGACCAAACAGTTCCTATATCTATCGGACTATATCAATCGGACTATATCTGTCGGACTGTATATCGGCTATTGGATGTGCATTCTAGTTGCCTAAATACCATGTATTTCCTCAAAGAGTTCAAATCCCAAATTATACTCATTCAAAAATATCCTAGATCTCTTGGAGAAAAGGTAGACCTTAATTTTTATATGGCTTCTAGTTCATCACTTTATTTTGCTGTCGTAGAGTTTTTGGAGTTGTCACACCAATGCTATGAGGTACTATCAGAATGCCAGAGCCTCAGTCCGCGAGACATTGTCGTGCCTACAGATCAGACTTCAGTGCAGCAAGCTGAGAAGCACATGGATGCGCCTAACGCCCACAGTGGTGACGGTGTGGACAGTGGCAAGTTTTTCAGGGCACTCACTCAGCTCTCTGACAAGCACAAATGCAGGTGAGGGTGCTGAATTATACTGTACCCCCTTGAAATTAAGACACACTAGGTGAGGCAAAACAAACTCCCTATCAAGTATAGACAGGCATTGGGATGTGTACAATAGATGGAGTTGACAAATGAAAAATGGCCATTTATGAGTTGCCTCAACATTAGCACACGTGTCTTAGTTATGAGGGAATACTGCAACTGACAGGCTGGACTGGATCTCATACTGAAATACAAGCCAGTTTAGTTTTACTCCGTAACTCTGAGCAGTGTACACGTGTCATTGATTTCAGTATGCCCACAGCAGACGTGTTGAAGGAAGTGCTGTCTGGTAGCAATCATGTCACATTCTACGGATTTCTCGTCAATCTGTCAAAGAGTGAGGCCATCAACCAGACTGTTGGTGAGTCACCTGTAAATATTTGGCCATCTTCATAGTTGGCTTGTCTTTCTAGCTCCAGTTGTTAGGTTAAATGTTGTCTAACTTACATCCTTGAAACATGGGTAGTTGTGTTCTCATGCTCTTCTTCTAAGCACCGGGTCACGGTCGTCTGCTGCCAGGCAGGGGCAGCAGACGTCCTCACAGAATACTGTTATAGTACTTGCCATGTATGGGTGAATAGGCATGATGGAAAGATAATGTTACTGCCTATGTGGGGTTTGAGAGGTCCGTGAGAATTCTGAAGCACATCTGCCGTGTTACTTACTACGATGATATTATACACATCGTCCCCTGTGGTCTCTGTATGTATGGTGTACATTATCTTGCTCTGTTTCTCACAATAGGAAGGCTACCATCACGTGAGAATATATTCGAGGGAATCGAACTGAATTTGTAAGTATCACATGGCCTCGCCTTGCTGCTATATCAACTGCTATATTGACTGCTGCTATATCGAATGATATATCGACTGATATATATGCTGCTAATAACAACAAAAATATCCGCTCTTGCCGAATCAAATCAATTTGCATGCTATTGTCATCTGCATTCCTAACAACATTACAGTGCTGACCAATGCTATCTGAGTGTAAGTCTTGATTCTAACCATGTTATGTTTTACCGTGTCCGTCTGATCAGCGGCCTGGGAGGTTTGCAGTTGCATGCCAGCAGAGGGTCAGCGGTTGCTGCCGCACCCACTGCTCCTGGCGTCCCAGGATGCTCAGTAAGCGTAGATGTGGCTATGTACGTAACTCTGTCATCTCCAGCTCACCTGCGTATACCTGTTTTCCATGCACGTTTTATTTACCTATCAAGCTATTTTCCAGTCCCTAGAGGGTAGGCATTACTGGACTGAGCTTGTAGGTACCCGACTACTACTGTTCGTGGTACAGCAGGCTTAGTTCGCTGCACTATTCACCCTATTACACACGCCTGCCTTCCTTTCCCATTGGCACTGCAGCATTCTCTGTATCAATGGGCTGAGTCTCTGTTTACCTTACAGGACTGAGCCTGACAACACTAAATCACTGGACTCGGAATCAAACTCCCATAACGAGAAGAGCGAACCTCCAAGCTCTGGTACGGCGCCGGCACCAGCTAATACAACCGGTGTGAAGAAAGACAATACGCCACATAATCGAAGTCTTCGTGCACTAAGGTCAAGGAGACGCATTAAACAAGAGTCTAGTGACAGTGACAGCTCGGACAATACCAGCGATGAATCAGACAGTGGATAAAACCAAAGATAATCAGATAATCCTAAAATTTATTGAAATTGACAAAGAGGAACGCAAAATATGCTCCAACCGCACATTAAAATCACTTTACTTAAAACTTGAATACAAAAATAAGCGGAAACACTAGTAAATATTATTCAGCTGTGACTATGCAGTGATACACTTACTTAGTAGTGAAACAGATTGTAGTATATATGGAGAATCACAATATGGATTATAATCACAATATGGGAGTGGGCAGACCTTCAGCAAGCGTCAGAAGTTGCTGTGCTTCGCACGGTTCTTCCTGCTGCTCACCAGATCGTACATTGGGTTGTCGCTGATGCATGAACTGAAATAAAGGAGGCCCAGGTATACGGACAGGGACTAAGGAGCAACTGGTGAGCAGACGGAGATGATAATAGCACTAGAGAGAGGTCAGAGCTACTGGAGTCAGGCTGAAATACTACAGCAGTGTGATCTGTAGCGTGATCCAGAGCAGGGTAAAGCCATGCAGGTGAATTCCAGCTGCCAGTGCTACCAGCCACATTACAACAGAGAGGGAGCAGACAATTCCAAAATATTAGGCCACTACCAGCGTGAAGTGCTACATTACAGGGAAAGGAGAGCTCATGATGTTCGTCAGTAGACTACACTACCGGTGACTAACTGCTGAAATCATCTGACAATGATCTCATTTGTCAAGCCGGGCATGCAGCAACATAGAGAGAGAGAGCGGTGCAATGAGTGAGACAAGACAGAGAGCAAGGGATACAACATAGGTAGGGGTAATGGCAACAGAGGCACGCAATACATGAACTCATATAATACCATAATTACCATGCAAGTGTGCGAGGTAACAGGTCTAGTCAATTTCAGGGCTCTATGTTTTGGTGACAGTCCTGTATAACAATAGAATGACGCGCAGTGAGAGAGGGGGGAGATAAGCGTTCGTATCAGACGACCAATCAGTTCAATCATATTAGTCCAAGCACAGCCGGCTAGCCAGCGATTGGCTGTTTCTGTCACACAGACTCACTTAATACACTTCATCCAGTCGTCCATCTCGGTGGCAGATGCGGCGGACATCTTGTAGATGCTGTGGCGGCCCTCCATCACCTTGCCAGTCTTCTTGTCAGTTTTGCAGGCCTTGATGACGTCAGTTTTAACACCGAATAGCTCGAAGCAGTGAGGTCGACTCTGCTCCTCGGCGCACTCTCTCACGCTCAGACTCTCCAAAGGGATGATACCCCTCGGCTCCTTATCCTTCACCAACACACAGACAGACGTAACATAGAGTAGCAAGGGCTGCGTATCGCCGCTAACTGTATACTTACCGTCGTAAACTCAAAGTAGTAGAGGCACTTGCCGCTGAGAATAAACCATCTCCTCTTCCAGTTCTTGTATCTACCGCCTGAAAGTGGCATCGAAATGGAATGATTGCAAGGGCAATACTAGTAATTGAGTGGAGAGATTCGAGCGTTCTGTACCCTGCTTCCAGAGCCAGCCCTCCTTATCCGGGTTGAAGAATGTGTTGTTCAGGTCATTGCCATCGTCCTCAGTAATCTTAAACGGCTGTTTCTTTATCGAGTCATAGATGCTCTGGAAAGTAACAAGAAATGAAGACCGGAAATGCCTGGCTCCAATACAATAATGGTATCATACATCATATCGCCAGGCAGCCATATAGCCATAGGAAACGGTCAGCTGGAACCTAACCTGCCTGGAACCTAACCT
>ERZ1740065.1465-NODE-1465-length-14150-cov-12.105073_pt1 | contig 14150 bp, 14 predicted proteins | sample MGYA00581738_ERZ1740065 | MGnify/ENA primary metagenome ERZ1740065 (study PRJEB43018, sample SAMN04849749) | marine metagenome | isolation source: floating plastic debris | place: Pacific Ocean | collected 2008-09-01 | study: EMG produced TPA metagenomics...
CTCTCTCTCTCTTTTTCCTCTGTTTTTCCTGTTGTCTTCTTTTGTTTCTTTTCCGTTTTTCCTGCTGTTCGTCTGGGTATTAACTGACCTGGCGATAGTTACGCCTGTCCAGAGCCATTCTCTGGTTCCAGAAATGTTTGAAGAAAGGAGGCAGGATCTCGTCTTTGATGTACTGCGGCTCGACACCGTCGGTGGCACAGCACTGCTTGACAACTTTCAGTACAATTTTCTTCATTTCCTCGTCAGGAGACTGGAATTCTCGGATGAGAATCAGCATCACTTCCCGGGTGTAGTAGTTGGCATACTCGGCATCCATGAGCGGGATGAGGTAGCCGATTGCTTTCAGGAACGCGGCCAGACCCTTGCCTCTGAACTGGAGAATACCCTTCCACAGGGGCTTGAGGACTGAGTCAAACGACTCAATACCGTAGGGCGTGGCAGCTTCGGCCAGAGCGGCCAATGAAAGGGCTGTGATGGTTCGTACCTTCTGTTGCTCATCGTGTAGTCCTAAAAACAGCATCGTCAGTATAACAGTAACTGGGTGCGGTCAGTATAACAGTGACTGGGTGCGGTCAGTATAACAGTGACTGGGTGCGGTCAGTATAACAGTGACTGGGTGCGGTTGTACTAAGCTATATCATCCGCCACTGACCGTGCTCAATGATCTCTACAAGACTCCTCAGGTGAGGCAGCACAGCGCAGCCCATCAGGATGCTGATCTGCTGTACAATCTTGATACCGGTGTGACGAGCCTGCCACGACTTCTTACTGCGGCAGACGGCCTTGAGGAAGGGCAGCAGGCTGGGAATGCCGAGGGCGGAGGCGACGACTGCAAACGCTCGAGCCGTCGTGTTACGCACATACTCGTCCATGTTGTCGATGTCCGGCCTCATTGTAGAGATCATAGTGGCTAAGCCAGCGGCCTGTAAAAGACACGGTCATAGACAAGTAAGGACTATAAGGAAGGTGAGCAGAGAGGATCCTAGTATAGCCTTACTTTAGCCAGATTGGAGATGATCTCTCTGCCCTCGACCCTGGCGTAGTAATCCTCGTCGATGAGCAGCGGCTCGATCACCACGAGGATCTTGTGTACGTACGGCCTCACAAGATCGTCCAGTTTGTACAGGATCCTGTCGATGACCTGCACATACACAAACATATGTTACAGCGCGACCTGTACATACACAAACATGTGTTACAGCGCGACCTGTACATACACAAACACGTGTTACAGCGCGACCTGTACATACACAAACACGTGTTACAGGGTGATGATAAACCGCCGACCAAGCAGAAGTTGCCGGATGGCTCACCTTGACGAGTAGATGGCGTTCTTGGTCCTCCAGGGTGGGAGACATGAGCAGCGGCAGTATCTGGTTGAAGAGCGGCCCGGCGCCCATTTCCCTTGCCTTGTCCGTTATCTGTCTTAGCGCAGCCTTCCTCATGGGAGGCGTACCGTTCTTGATCTTGAGTAGCAGCTTCATTATCTTCCGGTCCTTCTGCTCTTCAGGGGATAACGACTCCTCATCGATATCAACCTGAAAACCAGTTTCAATAGTAGCCGCAACAGGAGAACAGCAGCAGGGGATACTATCCCAATATTACTTGTGTCTATGACTCACCAGCAGTTTATCGAAGTACTGCATGTCGTCTGGCTTAAGGGTGGGCAGGTTACCCTTGGGCTGCATGTCCACTATCATCTCCTTGTTCGCCTGGTGATCGGGCGTCCCCTGCATCTTGAATCCCGGAGTGGCACCCATCATCGGAGTGGGCGTGGCCATGAGTTTGCGCGCAGGCGTTCTGATTGGCACATAGCCGGCCGGCGGCTGCAACACCTTGTAACCGTCAGGAAACATTGCGTCCAGCTCCTCGTCAGGCAGATGACGATTCCGCTCATCGATCTCCTTCTGCCAGTTATAGGCCTGCATCTGTTCGGGAGTCATAGCCATGAGATGACCTGTAATCATAACAGCAGACCCATTATTACCATTTCTCTCTCTAGATACATAACCACATAGAAGAGTTGGTGATAGTGTACCAGGGGTTGGGGTAGCCATCTGCATGGCCTTATTGCCAATCGGTGTAACACCGCTAGGGGTGACACCGCCAGGGGTGAATCCACCAGGGGTCGTTCCTCCAGGAGTGAAGTTGCCTGGCGTGCCGCTACCAGGAGTCATGGCGCCGGGAGTCATCGACGGCGTCATGGCGCCAGAGGCCATGGGCGTCTCATCCCATCGAGACCTTCTCTTCGACACGGAGGCTGAGGGAGTGTCCTCGATCTTGTCGTCTAAGCCTCTGTTAGCTTTAGGTGTCTCGGCCCAGCCGGAGTGGGCGGGCGTTTCACCAGTACCCCGAGGAGTCTCGTCCCACCGTTTCCTCCTACCACTGGGCGTGGCTCCACTGTGCCCGGGTGTCATAGGTTCCCTACCTGGCGTCATACTGCCAGCTGACACGTGTATGGGTGTCTCGGCCCAGTGTCGCACCGTACCGGGCGTCTGCGCTGAGCCAGGCGTGGCGTCGCCTGACACTCGTCCAGGAGTCTCAGCCCAGCTGGCCTGCGACGGCGTGGCGGGAGCGTCAATACGACGTTTAGGTGTAGGTGCTCCTGACTCGGCCTCCACTGCTTGATCCCAACGCCTCTTCTTCTTCTGCTGCATCGAGGCATCGGCGCCATTGGCATGGAGCTCTCCAGCCTTCGCTTTCTCCTGCATTCTCTTCTCAAGAGTTCTCTACAAACAGTTCCAATGCAGCAATGAGATACTGGGTTTCTATGGCTTACACTAATGAGTTTACCGAGTGATGATCAGGTAAGTGGAGGTAAGTACCTGGTCCCTGTTCAGGGCCTGCTCTCTCATAATGGCAGTATACGTACGAGCGTCAGACGATACGTCAGGCGTCTTACCTCCTGTAAGTATAAACCAAACACGTGTTCATTGCGGGAATGCATAGTAGGGCAGTGGGTAGAGAGCGGTGAGTAGAGAGGGTGGCGACACAATCAGTCAGTGAGGTCAGAAGAGCCGGCCCAATGTCAGAGGTGTTCTGTGTCAGTCACACCTCAGGCTAAGGCAGCTCGACTCCGACCCTGACTGGGAAAACTCTGCACAGCGCGCACCACTCATAGCTCCTACTGCCATGACCTTTCCCCCTCCCCCAACTAGCCAGCCCATGATCTGGTCAACGAGCCGATGCAGCAATGAGTGATGCTGGCATTGGCCATTTCCAAACTGATTGTGTATGTGTGGACGTTAGCGTCCTGCCTGATCATGTCTATCAGCCACTGAACAGAGCCGAACTGCTGACAAACATGATCATCATACTAACCGTCCGCGCCAACTCAGTCACCAATGACTTCTACGCAATGGTGACTGCACAGATTGCCATCAAGTCTCATCTGCAAATACTTTAGAGATAAGTCAGTGGTGTTTAGCCCTCCCTCCCTCATCGATCTAGGTCGCACAATTCATAAGTGTACCTAACGACTCAAACGCCTGGGTTTGACAGGTTTGGCACGCTGCCTCACATATCATGACAGCTTGTCGTTCTACAAATGCAGCAGAGACACATTGCAAGAGTATTAACATCGCGCCACACATTAACCAGCAAGTAAGCCTGGCTGGTTATAAACACAAGTTCTCCACTAACACTGGAGTTGTCTCCCGCTGCGTGAGCCAGCCTTCCAAACAGATACAATTCACCTGGTCATGAAATGAAAGAACAGAGAGTGGATTAATATCCTTGGGAACATGAGTAGACAACCAGGGACCACATCCACTTGCACTGATACCTAACACAAGTATAGTTGGCCATATTTTACGGACACAATCGTAGCTCATCCCACAAATCAGAGCCCTACCCTCATGCATCACCGTACATGCAGTCACAATGCACACCAGAACAGCGATAAGATGGCCGATCAATATTTCATAGCAAGTGGATATGGTGAAGTCCCTGGTAAACCCTGATCAAATATTAGGACAGTGTCATACCGTCTGCAAATGGATCATATCTGGCTGGAGAGATCATCATGGCTTTTGGTCTCTGATTTGCTTGATAGTGGTTGTCCCGGTCACGAACCTTCTTTGGTCTGTGATCAGCAAAAGGATCAAAATCCTGAAAAAGAGGTATTTGTATATGTCACAGCATAGTCTGACCAATTTAAAGCAAAGTGGACCTACCTTGTCCTGAGCCAGGTCATTTAAGACATTGAGGGGGGCTGTGTACTCTGTTTTCCGTCCCAACTGAGAGAACCCACCATCATCATCGTCCTACAGTCACAAGAGCTTACGAACTGAACTGGCACCAGATGTTGCTAACAACCAACTCTGGCCACGAGAAAAATATATCGAAACTTACATCATGTTCATCATTGGGGGCGATCGAGTCGACATACTGTCCACTTAGGCTGGAGAGTTTTGATGATGAATATATATCTGTATCAAAGTGGCCCTCAGCTCCGAGCCCAATTCTTTCTGCCGCATTTTCATCTGGAGGAGGTGCATTCTTCCGATTAGCCTGTAACTCTTTGACCTGCGCCTCGATTTCTACGGAAAATCAAAGCATTTATGACATACCATTCTCCACGTCTTAATATGCTTCAACAGCATCTAAACATAATTATCAAGACCTCTTTCATTGTCTCCAAGTTCTATACAACAGTTATCATGATAGCATTCATGTTTTCACGTTCTCAATGTGTCGCAATTGTTTAATGGGAACTAATCTATGGTATCTTTGGGGTAAAACCTAGAGTGACGGGCTATGGAACTGGTAAAAAATGCAAAATTGGTTTTACCGCTGTGAGTCGCAGGGGCAGCCATCTTGACTTCGACGAGAGTCGAACTTCACTATCCCATAATGCCAAGTGATGTAGCTACATTCCTTCTAATGTATCATCGAACGGAGCTACCGTAGACGGATTAATTTTAGACATCAACAACTTGAATAAACTAAATATACACAAATAGAATAGAGTAAATTAGTGGCAAGTTACGTGATCAAAAGAATATGATTCGAAAATAATTTTCTTGTCGTACAGTTTACGGACACCTGTCACAGAAGTTGAATCGGATATCGCTCGAAAGACGGTATTGGATTTCATACAAGAGAATCATCGATCTTTTTTCGCATAACAGCTCTTGGCTGCAGAAAAATTGAAGATGCCGCCTGTAGAAGCACCTCCATCGACTCAAGAAGTTCAAAATGAGCCTGAAAACATCAGTAAACCGATGGTGGGCATTATCTATCCACCACCTGAAGTTAGAAGTATCCTTTGGCCACACCGCTTTTTGATCGCCCTCCTGATCTGAGATCTTATTCCCTATTGGTGTGATCTAAGAAATATCCCTACAGGGAAGTAAGGTGAACAACTTTTTTCTTCGATTGAGGTTTGAATCGAAATTTTATAGGAGAAGATGATGATAACCCAGGTTACATGGTTAGGATTTTACTGTCTTTTGTATATGAAATAGTTTACATTGACACATAGATATCCTGCAGAGTAGTGGTTGTATCTGGGAATAATGATTTCGTGAATGAGTTTATGCTGTGTTAGTCCAAGATGTCAGCAGCTGTATCCTGCATTATAGTGTTGTGCGTGTATGTGAAGATGTTAGCGATTTATTCTGTTATTCTATTGAGCTCATGTTTTTCCTGAACTACGGTAATCTAGACATTGTTGACAAGACGGCCAGTTTTGTCGCTAGGAACGGACCAAGTTTCGAAGATCGTATCAGAGCGAATGAACTGAATAATCCTAAATTTAATTTCCTCACCTCCACAGATCCTTACCATGCTTACTATCAGCACAAGGTGAAAGAATTTTCTGAGGGCAAAGGTAGCATTTTTATATTTTATCATTTTAATTGTTTACATGTTTACATGTAAACATGTATATATTTACGTGTACGAAATGAAAACAGGTCAAGATGCGGCATCACTGCCCACAATCAGACCATCAGCAATCCCCAGAGCAGCACCGCAGGAGGCAGCAAAAGTGCACCAGGAACCAGCAGTACCCAAGGAGCCACCTCCAGAGCCTGAGTTCATATGTGACCCGCCATCCATATCGGCATTTGACCTGTATGAATAAGCATTAGTTTCTGAGTTGACTGATTCAATAGGCTCATAGGCTACAGGTCATTGGTTTCTTTCACATAGTGATGTCGTCAAGCTGACAGCTCAGTTCGTCGCCAGAAACGGTCGTCAGTTCCTCACGACACTCATGAATAAGGAGCAGAGGAACTATCAGTTTGACTTCCTACGGCCACAGCACAGCCTGTTCAACTATTTCACTAAGCTCGTGGAGCAATACACCAAGGTATGTTTACTTGGTGGCTTTGTCCCTCCACTGAGTTGTGATGACTGTGACATTGATTTCATGCCATCGTAGGTCATGATACCGCCCAAGGATGTCATGTCCAAGTTAAAGAAGGAGAGCAAAGACCCTAAAGCAGTGCTCAGTCAAGTGCAATATAGAGTTCTTTGGACCAGACACCAGGAACAGGAGAGACGTAAGGAGGAAGACGCAAAGGAAAGAGAGAGAGGTACGTAACTGTTGTACGTGACAGTTTCTTACTGTTTGTTGGCTCGTAACTTGGCATCACGATTTGTGTTGCAGTTGCTTACGCGCAGATAGACTGGCACGACTTTGTGGTTGTCGAGACAGTGGATTACCAACCCAACGAGATGGGACTGTTTCCTGCCCCGACGACGCCTGATGAGGTGGGTGCAAGGATGCTTATTCAGGAGAGAATAGATACAGAGCAGGCTGCTGAGGACGCTAAGAAGGTTATGGCTGCCAGACGCGAGGCAGACGCAGCTAATGACGTTGAGATGCAGCTCTCCGATGAGGAAGCAGGAGCAGAGGTAAATTCTTGGAACACTGGTGCTAAACGTCAAGTGTTGTCTGCTCGTGCTTCATTTTGCTCGCCTTTTACCAGGATATGGAGGAGGCGTCTGACGAGGAGGTAGAAATGCCTCCGCCTAAATTACCGCAGCAGGCAGCACTGCCCGGACAGCCTCCTCTCATGTCTACAGGCGAACCAATCATCATCCGGTCATACGACCCGAAACAAGCGCGACCTATAATCACCGCTCCAACTAAAGACTCGTTCCTCATATCTCCACTCACTATGGAGAAGATCCCCGCCCACAAGGTGGAGGAGCACATGAAAATCAGTAAGCTGTGTACCAGTCACTCGGTTTGTGTTGTGATGGAGACACATCGCAAATAAACGTCGTTATGTCACCAGGTCTGCTGGATCCCAAGTGGAGGGAGCAGAAGGAGAGACAGATCCGAGAGAAAAAGGAATCTGAGAATGTGTTTGACGCCGGTGTGAATATTGAAGCCAATCTGCGAGGCATTGCGGAACGTCGTACCGATATCTTTGGCGTTGGAGGCGAAGAAGCCGAGATCGGAAAAAAGGTCAGTCTGTAGGAGAAACTTATAGTGTAGCCTTCACTTGCCGAATCGGTTGCTTTAGTTTGGTCTCAGTCAATGCTCTATCGGCACAGATTGGTGAAGAAGAAAGTGGAAGACCTGACAAAGTTGTGTGGGACGGACACTCAGCTTCCATGGAGAAGGTGTCTCAGAAGGCCAGAGAGAACATCAGCATTGATGAGCAAATCAAGGGCCTTCATAAGATCAAGGGCCTAGTGTGAGTGAACGGCTTAACAATGACTTCCTGTATTGGTTGCCGTGGTGATGCAAGCATGACATTGAATTACAGGGAAGATGAGAACAAGACTAGGATAGGACCATCAATAACGCAGGGAACATCTCTTCCCTCACAGTCCTCTGTCCAGGCAATGAGCAGGCTGCCGCCGCGTTCTATCGCGGAGTCATCCCTCCCTAAACCTGCACCTGCAGCAGTGCCGCCTCCTGCACAGGCCACGCCCGTACTGCAACTGCAGCCACAGGGTGTTCCTGCACCACAGTCTCTCATTATGGCTGGCCGGCCAGGCATGGTTATGATGCCTACTGCGCAGCCTCCTCAGCCTATACTACCACCACGACCTCTCATTGGTAATCTCTCATATGCCTGTAGTTCTCCCGACAAAATCCTACCATCTCAACACTGCTACCGATATTGTAGGAATGCCGCTGGGTGCGCCGCTGACGGCACCGCTAGCGTCTGTACCCCCACTGTTCAGGCCGGTGATGCCTCCCACCCAGATGGCCGTCGCTCCACCTGTCATAGAAGATGAGCCGCCCAGCAAACGCTCCAAGAATGAGGAGGCACTGGTGCCTGAGGATCATTGGTTGGCTCAGAGGCCGGTACGTATTAGCTGAGCGGCTGATTGTGTGATTGCGGCAGAGCCACGGTATACTGAGGCGCTGTCCTTACTCATTATGTTGACAAAGGAGCGAATGTTGGAGCCTTTGGCTTGGTAGTCAGCTTGTATTAGGATGAAGACTGGTGATGCTGAAATGCCACAGTGAGAGACACCTGGTGTGTTGGGCAGACAGCCAGCCATCGCAAAATGTCTCTCGGAAGCAGAGTGTTTGTTTTCTGCATAACCAATCAGCCGGCCCCCCCTCCAGGTGTCAAACGTAGGCCCATATATCCATCCTACTCATCCCGCCTGTTTTAGGCTCCTGTCAACGTAATAGTCAACGTACCGTCAATGTCCGACAAACCCGAGTGGAACCTCAACGGCCAGACTCTGACCTTCACCTTCAACCCAAGGGAGACGGTGAGCAAGCATCTCGCAATCTTTGATGATATCAGTATATCTGGTATCTCTGAGGTTTGCTGATCTCATCAGCCGTAATGTAAATCTGATTGGATGCATGTTGTTTGCAGTGCGGTACCATCAAAACGAAGATATCCCAAGCACTCGGCATGCCAACTGGAAAGCAGAAGCTCCAGTATGAGGTGAGTTTTTGATGATTGGTGACAGCGAGGTGCAGGTACCTGTCAGCACTTGTCCAGTGTGGCATAGAGTACTCCGTATCGCAGAGCACTGAGAGTGCTATCAAATATTCAAACAGTTTTACTCCCTTGGGTCATTCATTAATGGCTCCACTCTTTTAATAGTCCACAGTGAGTCAGTTCTCTATCTGCCCTCCCAGCCAGCTAGATGAGTCTTTCACTGCTCATTACTGTCTTCTATTCTAGGGTTTGTTCATTAAAGACTCAAACAGCTTGGCCTACTATAATTTCATGCCAGACAGTGTTGTACAGCTGTCTACGAAGGAGAGAGGCGGCAGGAAGAAGTGAACACACCGATTGGTCACGGAGAACTAGGAATCGACAGTCACCTTATAGACTGTTGCTATGGTTCCAGATGACTGTATTGTCCACTGTATGTCGGTTATAATAAATGTAAAAATATTGCCTCATTCTATGATATAGTCTCTCTATGTACATGGTGAGGCACAGCTATATACCAGCCTTCCAACTCGGCTCTCTAGATGCACTGACTATCATCTAGTGGGCAGGATGCAGCTGCCAACTCTCTCTAGTCGTGGAATGGCGAGACTTCCTGGTCACAACTCGACTCTCTTCTCCCTCTCTCTCTCTCTCTCTCTCTCTCTCTCTCTCTGCTGCACTGTCACACGTAAACGGGAGCTGCTGCTGATGACGATCCCTTGACCGACTTGATACTACTCTGGACGGATGAAGATGTTGGCGCTGGTTGGAATCCAGGGGGCACTAGTCAAAACATGACAGATTACAGTTGAATTGAGGACATGTAGTTGCTGCAATGGGATTGCGTTGTGTCAGGGGAGATACGCTTGTGTGACATCATACTGGCACGGAGACACACTACTGCGGGCACTTACCAAATGCGTCTTTTGGTCTCTGGACGGGTAGCGCTGCCAGCTTGCCTCGAATGAAGAGAATGAATAAGCTGAGTACTATGACGAATAGAACAATGATTGGCAGTATCAAGATTATCCAGCCCTCGTAGAATCTGAACATGCGGTGTTCTGGCTTTTCCACGGCATGATTAAGATATAGATAGGCTCCCCATTCAGGATGCCTGGGGCTCAGGTAGCAGTCTATCACCCCAGACCTGTTCTTCACTGATTCCCGCACGATCTGGACCAGTTCTGGAGTTGCTACATAGTCACCCTTTTGATTCTGATGCCGGTATTTGCCACAGTAATCCACGGAACACTAGAAAATACACCATAAGCGCTCAGCAATAAGAAGGGATATGGACAGACGTATTTCAGACAATCACATGTTGCGCTGGAGTGCTCGGAGCTGTCGCATTCAGTTACACGAAGACGGTCAAGAAGGCAACAGCACACAAATGTCAGCAGTTATTAATTACGCGATGACGCCAGAGGCTGGCATAAAGGACAATACATGGCTCAGTTATATGTAGAACAAATCAGAACTACGATTAGAGCTGCATCTATAGGCCTCCTCATATCCAAATTTATGACCCGCCTGCTGTAAGTCAACTGATGGCAGTTACAACGTACCATCAATCACATCTCCGTATAGTTTGAACGTGGTGCAGCAATACACACTTACCTTCCGCCTTGCTGATGCTGCGTTGATCTCGAAATGGTCGTACCTGTAACTCAGAGCTAGTCTGATGTGACGCGTGACGTGGCCATTTGAAGGACGTCTGAACTCAACGTATATTTTTAGGCAATCGTGAACAGTAGCTGCCTCAGTCTCGTTGCAAAGCATTTTGATTCTATCTTCACCGTCATATGTACACTCGAAAGGTCCATCGAGTCCCGCTTTGATACTCTCCAGCGATGCTTTAGAGTAGTTGATACATGTGGCCACCACGAGCCCGATTAGGAAGAGTATCACAGCTCCGATAAGTGTAGCTTTCCAAGTCACCTCAGCCATGACTAGCCGCCTCCAGTTTGACTACCACACTTATCCTTAGTGCTGGTGTGTTAAGAAGCAGCAATCTACTCAATCGCATCCGCTGCCGCGCAGTCCTCTATGTGGCTGGTGGTGTGATGAATTGATGCTCCGTACAATAAAAACATTCCCTCACTATGTCATAAATAAGCCAGTATGACCCTCAGGGGTCAAACACGCTGCGTAGCAGCTCCTCCTGCCTGAGCAGCTCCTCCACAGGCTTCTGACACTCAATATTACTCACAGCAAAAAAGTCCTTATACAGCAGACATGACCTCCGTTCACGTAAAGGGAAAGCGCTAGTAAATGACTAACAGCATGGCAAAGGCTTGCTATGCCCTCCCATGAGAAAACGCAGATAACAAATAATTAGTTGCGAGCAGCGGCAGTATTTAGATGAAGTCGTTAAGAAAAAAGCCGCCCTCCACTTTATTGTGAGGCGCGGCAACAGACGGAATTATTACTGCCGGATGGAGAGAGCACAGACAGACGTAGAGGTGGCAGCGTGGGGCGTTGCGCTAGTAGCGGCTTTGATACTTTCCAGTGCCATTGATTGATAGTTAAGTCCGGCAGCAGATTTGACACCAATTTTAATGCTAACTTCCGTAAGTCCACGTCAAACAACCAATCAGAGCAACGCAATCCGGAGCTTAATTGGGCAGAAATATTCAACAGATCTGAGCAAACAGCACTGCCAATCAAATCGGGTGGAATAAATTGACAAACAAGTCAATGTTTGTGTACACTAGCTCTAAATAAATGACAGGTTAACAGACTGATTTCCTCCATGAGTGAGTTATTAGATTAGATTTACTGAAGTAAACCAAAATCATAAAATATGCATTGTCGATATATCATTTTGTAGCGAACAAACTGCATTATAAGAACAATATTGTACGCTGCAGTGATAAACAAAGTATTTAACTAAATATGTTGATGTTTTAGATCAGCCGTCAGAGAGTTCCACAGCTTCAACGTCCGCATCATTACTATGGAAGCGAGAGAGGTATTCCAGCTTCTCTCTGAACGAGTCAATCAGGTCCGAATGCCTGGAAATGAAAACATAAACAACATTAGCACTTTCACCAACTAATCAAATTAGCAGCACAATATTTTTACATGAGGTAACGCACCCATTAACAATGTTCAGCAAGTGCTCCAAGGTGTTTTTCGTAAACTGCGACTGCTTGAGCTGCATGTCTGGCACACCATGACCTTGACCTTGCTTGTCATCGATCAGGTTGATGATGTTTCCCATGATATCAGCGATGAGGCTGACATCGTGGAGGTGGAGAGAGTTGATAACGGCCGCCCAACACGTCTTGATCTGCTCGAGTAAAACAGACAGCATACAAGCGGCCATTTTATTATGTAGAGGAATTGAGTACAGATTATTCGCCTCGGCTGGCTGCATCGTCTATTTATAGAAAACCCTGTCTATTATTTACGGCTGGTTTACGACGGCGACGGACAGTTCTGGACGCTGGAGCAGTCTGGATGGTCAGACTGTCCAGCTAGCTAGCCGTCAGGGTGGAGTGTGGCGCGGCAGCGGTGAGCTGACCAAGGCAGCTGACTGGGAGTGTAGTAGGTAAGAACAAAGGGCCAGTTATTACATGACAATCAGGTCAGTCGTAAAGGTGACAGATTTATGACTAAGAGAAGTATGAGTCATTCATCAATGATTGACAGATCAATGGATTACTGCCTCACGGCTGCCTTCGTCTCACCGCAGCAGACGCGTCTCACGCTGTGCTGAGGAAATGTCGTACCAGCTGATAGCTAAGTGGTTGCTAACGATAACAGGGTATGTTGATGCAGAGAAGTAGGTTCTGACCGGTCACAGTAAGGGATCATAGACCTGCTCATAAGCACCCGAATATGATTGAATAAATCAGTAGAGATCATTAACCTGCCCAACTGACCTGATAGCTCAATGATCTCTCCAGATGCTGAAGCAGCTGGCAGCGGACAAACTCTTTACAGCAAGACTTGAATATGCCCCAAACCATTAGGTCGCATTGAATCGCAGAGAGGATGGACAGCTCGTGTAGAATTTTGCACAGCAACACTTCAAGATCTGGAAAGAAATAAACAAGACAGGACTGATAATCAGAGTTCACAACAGTTCGACAGATGCGAGTGCAGCAGATACAAATGCAGCAGACATAAGTGCAGCAGACGTGAGCGCAGAAGAATTTATTGCAGCAGACGTGAACGCAGCAGACATGAGTAGAGTAGATATGAACGCAGCAGATAGAAATACAGCAGATGTGAGCGCAGCAGATACAAATGCAGCAGATATCAGCACAGCAGACATGAATGCAGCAGACATGAGCGCAGCATACATGAACGCAGCAGACATGAACAGAGTAGACATGACAAACCTGGTAGACGTAGAAGCCAGCTGGAACAGTTGAACACAGCTCTGAGGAAGGTTAGACAATCGCTATCCACTGTCTGCAGGACTAGAGCGCTGGCTATGGTCCGCAGTCCTATATCAGCTACGCTGGCAGCAAAATCATCTGTTGAAATACACGCAGTGTTTTCAGAGTTGTGCTCTTCTGATAGAATGGCAGATTCAAAATTTAGTAGTCTTCTTGGCTTCTTCGGCTCGTTTCTGTAAGTAAAATAAATCTGGGTGTTGATCCAAGATGGCAGCGCCGCAATCATCTCACAATATTTCTAGATCGCACCTCTCTGTAGAGGAGCCGCCTCTGCTTCCTAGATGTCGGCAGCAGAACTCAGTGATCAGCGAACTCAGCCGCTCACAGACTCTGCCCACTCTATCTGCCTCACCCTGACAATACAAGAGATGATGTCATACGACTTAAAGATGAATTAGGGTGAGGATAGACAGCAAGGATTACTTGTATCAAAGCCAGTTTAGATGTGAGCAGTAGGAGGGAGCTGGCCGTCTCATATCGAATGCTCACATGGTCATCATTGCTCAGCATGCTTTGACAGACGTCCTAGATAGGTGGGAAGAGAACAACATATTTACACCAGAGAGATACACCACAACTGATATATTTTAATGCGGGAAATCGAGAACTTACCAAAACGACAAAGCATTTAGACATGATTCTTTCCATGACTTCGGAGTTGTCTTCTCTTAGCGAGTGCGCATGCGCCGGGTGTTTTATAATGCACGACAGCACTAGCTGAACTGCATTCAATTTTCCGGTCAAGTTTTCCACCCCCTAAAAACGATCACAGAATCAACGGTGCGCATCACTGGCACATCACTGGCTCACTGGTCACTGGCTCACTGGTCACTGGCTCACTGGTCACTGGCTCACTGGTCACTGGCTC
>ERZ1740065.1466-NODE-1466-length-14150-cov-6.475630_pt1 | contig 14150 bp, 9 predicted proteins | sample MGYA00581738_ERZ1740065 | MGnify/ENA primary metagenome ERZ1740065 (study PRJEB43018, sample SAMN04849749) | marine metagenome | isolation source: floating plastic debris | place: Pacific Ocean | collected 2008-09-01 | study: EMG produced TPA metagenomics...
CTCAAGCACTTCCCATCTCGGAGCGCGTTCAAGGCCTGACGGACACTGATCCCTTCGGCAACTACGGATTCCGACCGCGATGCAGTCCGCGTAACGCGGAAGGTACAAACCTTGGCCGTCACGAGCGGGCCAAACGATGGGACATCGGCGAGGCCGAGCCGTTGGAACTCTCGCGTCCCTTTGAGGCGCAAGCGCTCGATCTAAAGGAGTGCTTCCCCGAGGACCATGACGGCATCGTTGCCTGGTTCGAGGCCGCGCATGAAGCGCGCGAGGAGATGTACACGGCGTTCAAGAGCCGCGCGATGCCGCGGGCCATTGGCCAAGCCATCGAGTGGTGGCACCGGCGTTCCTGGGGCGCTGTGGGGTGGATTGCTGAGTACGGCTTGTGTCGACCCTAGAATACTCGGCCACATGAGAACCTGATCAATCCCGCGCTACTCAAAGTCAGCGGCATCGATCACAGCGACACCTCCAAACAGCGACAGATAGACCCCAATGCGGGCGTTACCTGCTTTGATGATCTTCGATGGGTACAGGATCGAGCTGTTGTTCTGAGCATCGAATGTCAGAGATCCAATAAGCGCACCTGAATCCAGTTCGTACCGCGCAACGATTGAAAACTCACTGCTGTTGATCAGGAAATACACGCTGTTGGTTTCCTGATCAGCGAGAACCGCGGCGCGCGCTCCAAACTCTGTTACCAAGTTTAGGTCGAACCGCTGCTCGCCGCCGCCCGTTGCGGTATTTAGAACATCAACGTCAGCCGCAAAAACTTCGTCACACAGTCGATCGACTGCAACGGGCAGACTAAAGAACGAAGGCACCTCCTCGGTGCTGGTCAGCACCAAACCCGTCGCATCAGCAGCGAATCGCTGGATCGCTGCCTGTGCCAATGTGATGACCGTTACGAGTTCGCCCGTCGGTTCAAACTCTATAGCGCGATCGCCCGTATTCGTTGGCGGTGGCAGTTCACTGACGCTGACTACGTTAGCACCGAAGAATCCGTCCTGGAGGTATCCAAGACCACGAACGAGTGTCGACCCAAAGCTGTTACCAAAGGTCAGCGCCAAACCGGAAGGCACAATGGGCGAAGACGTAATCTCGAGCGGCACTCGAGGCTCTAGCCGACCAAGAAAACCATCTGAGGACAGCGGGACTTCGACCCGCTCGGTGACAAGCTGAGACGTAAGGTCCAGTCTCGCAATTCGGTGATCATCATCAAATGCGACGAATAACGCGTTGCCGTCTTGTGCCACCGCGAGTCGACGTGGGCTGTCTCCGACGGGCGCGTAGCTTATCGCGCCGCCATTCGGATTCACGGTAGCGACGCTATTGCCAATGACTGCTTGCTGCAACTCGCGAATTGACAGGTAGACTCGGTCGCGGCTCGGCTCATACGCGATATCCGTCGCAATGCAATTGATGCGAAGAATCTCAGCACCTTCCTCGGTCGTGACGGGCCCCGCCCCGCAGCTGTTGTCGTCTTGCGTCTCCAAATCAGCCAACGAATACACGAACACCCGCTCGCCATTGCTTGCAGTCAGCGTATCGGCTACCGCTGCCACAGAGAACAACGGCATCCCAAACGGCGCTTTGAGTGCGAAAGTACCAACCGGCAAGTAGGTATCACGGTCCCAGACCACCAGTGAACCCGAGCTCGCCTCCATAAACAGATTAGCGTCGACCGCAGATAGTGCGAATTGGGACGACCCCGCAAGAAAACGACCGCGGAGCACCAGCGAGTTTGCAGCAATAACTTCGCCGCCGGTAAGAATGGCATCGGCACCAGAGCGTCGCAGTTGCGCGCCATTCAGATCAGTCTCGGTCTTACCGGTGACGCCATCCGCGTCAAGCGCCGCGACGGTTAGCTTGTTCGCACTGACAAACAGCTGCTGCCCATCCGCCGAAAAGAGTACGTCGCTCAGCTGTGACGCAAGGAAGATACTCCCCAAGTCGAGCAGCGTGTTTGGGCGAGCCGCCGCACCGTCGACAATGATGACGTCAGCTGCATTCGTGTTATCCGCCTTAAGTGCCAGCGCAATCCGTTCATTGTCGATGGGTGACACATCGAGGTCGACGACAAACACTGTCTCACGGGGCGCGAAGCTCGTCGGAAAATCGATTTCGGCGGTTTGCGTGCCCGTTGCTGCTTCAATGCGCAACACCGTCGACCCACTCGCGGCGAGAGTCACATAAAACACAGCACCGTCTGGCGACACCACAACCTGCCGTGGGACATCTGGAAGTGTGGCAACTGTCACAAGCTCGCGGGAAACCGGGTCGAAGCCAATCAGTGCGTTGGGGGTAAACGGATCGTCGGGACCCGTAAGCACCAGGACTCGGTTGCGCGTTGGGTCCGCCGCTACGGTGACGGCATTGGCAATCAACGAGAACACAGGCAAGTCGGGCACCAGGTTCTGAAGCTCGAAGGCGCCCGTTTCGTTGATAAACATGCCAAAAATAATGCCCCACTCCAGAGAGCCCAGCGCCAAAAAGCTGCCATCGCCCTCTGGATCCACTTCGATTCTGTCCGGCGACGGCACACGAACCGAGCTGCCGCTGGCCCCGCTGCAGCTGATCTGGGCTTCAACGGGCAGCGGTGAGCCATCGGCGAATCCAATCGTCGTTGCGGTACAAACCGCAGTGCCACCCAGCGCCTCGCTGTCGTAATCAAGCGAGTAGGTCAGCACAGTATCCAGAGCCGAATTCTGAGTTACGAGGGTGAACGCATTGCGACGCGAGATAGAAAACTCTGTCAGCGTTTCCTGGGCCATGCCCGTGCTTCGACTAAAGAACTGCGTACCGTTTGCGGTGGCTTCTAGCAATATGTCCTCACCCTGCAAAATATCGCCTTGCGAAAAGTCGACGACGAACGAGCCCCCAAAGGTGATAACGATCGCGAGCCCTGGGTCCGTCACTTCAAACGCTGGGCCAATCTCCACGACGCCACGGATTGTGGCGTTACTCGGGGAGATGTCGAACGACTCGATCGTTACCGTGAGCGTGCCATTGGCTTGAAGATTGAATTCGTTCTCGTCGCAATTCACGTAGGTGACTTCCAACGCGTCGCCAACTGAGAGCGCGCGGTCGCCATCGTTGTCGACAAGCGCCGCGGCTCGACTACCCCCGTTGCCGCAGTTGATGTTGGGCTCGCCGCGTGGCGTTACGAGATCGACGGACGGGCTAATCGCTGTCAGCGCAAGCTTCAGCACGTCCTGTGACAGGTCGATCGACAGCGGCAAAATCTCGGCGCCATCATTGTCGATGAACAGCGTTCCGGCGGATGGGGGTGGCGGCGGCGTTCCTGTTGGCGGCGGCGGCCTACCACCGCCTCCGCCACCGCCTCCGCAGCCAACCAATGCAAAGATCATCACGAGTGCTGCTACATCGCGCGCCGCAATCAACAGAGAACGGGGACGAAGGCGTGGTGTTGCCATAACCTGATGCTGAGTATTTGGGGGGATGGACTCGGGCGACAAAGATGTGCGGATGTCTCTAGGACACCCAAACTGTTGCACATCCTGTTGTGCAGTGACAGGCACTGCAGGATGTCTTGGTTTCGCCCAAGAATCTACCGGTGCGCGCCGGTCTCGCCGTCAATTGAGACTTAACAAGCTCGCATTCCCACCAACAGCCGCTGTGTTGTTACTCACGGCATACTCGGTCCCGAATCGCGCCAGATAATTCGGCCCACCGGCTTTCGGTCCCGTTCCCGACAAACCACGCCCGCCAAACGGTTGAACGCCGACAACGGCACCCACCATGTTCCGGTTAATGTAGATGTTGCCAGCGCGAGCCAACCGCGCCAGCTGACCGGCCCGCCCATCGATGCGCGTGTGCACACCAAACGTGAGCCCGTAGCCTGTGGCGTTGATCTTCTTGATCAGCGACTCAAGCTCACGACCGTCATAGCGGTACACGTGCACGACAGGCCCAAACACCTCACGCTCCAACGCGCCGATCGAATCGACCTCAATCAGTGTCGGCGGGAAGAACACGCCCTGCCCGGCTTCCTTGGGCAACACGCACTGATGGATCACCGTTTGCTCGGCCTGCATCTTCTCAACGTGCTTCGCGAGCACATCGCGCGCCTCGGCATCGATAACGGGACCCACATCCGTGGCGAGATCGGCCGGGTCGCCGATGTTGAGTTCGAGCATCGCACCCTTGAGCAACTCGATGACGCGCGGCGCTACGTCTTTCTGCACGCAGAGAATGCGCAGCGCGGAACAGCGCTGGCCCGCAGAGTTGAAACCACTCTGGATGACATCCGCCACGACCTGCTCGGGCAGCGCGCTCGAATCGACGATCATCGCGTTCTGGCCACCCGTCTCGGCGATGAGCGTGCCAATCTGGCCGTCCCGATTCGCGAGTGTGCGGTTGATGATCAGTGCCGTTTCCGTGCTGCCCGTAAACGCGACGCCCGAGACGCGCGGGTCAGCGATGGCCGGCGCCGCCGCAGTCGCGCCATCACCCGGCAGGAATTGCAGCGCGCTGCTCGGCACGCCCGCCTGCCACAGCAGCTCGCAGGCACGGTGCGCGACGAGGCTCGTCTGCTCGGCGGGCTTGGCGATCACACTGTTGCCCGCGGCGAGTGCCGCGACCGCCTGTCCCGTGAAGATCGCCAGCGGGAAATTCCAGGGGCTCACGCAAACGAACACGCCCTTGCCACGCAGGCCGTAGACGTTCTTCTCGCCGGTCGGTCCGGGCAATTCGGTCGGCTCGGCAAACTTCTCGCGGGCTTCGGCCGCGTAGTAGCGCAGGAAGTCGACGGCCTCGCGCACTTCAGCAATCGAGTCCGGCAGTGTTTTGCCCGCCTCGCGAATACACAGCGCGTATAACTCGGCCGCGTGTTCCTCAAACAGGTCGGCCGCGACGTCCAGTGCCGCGGCGCGCGTCTCGGCCGGCGTGCGGTCCCAGGCCGGGAAACCGGCGACGGCGGCATCGACTGCCGCTTTAGCCGTTTCCGCATTCGCGAAATCGACACTGCCGATGACTTCGCCCGTATCAAACGGGTTCACGCTTTCCGTGTTCGTGCCGTTGAGTCGTTTGCCGTCAACCACAGGTGTCGCCGCATACTGCTGCCCGGCGAATACCTGCATGCGTGCATAGACGTCGCCGCCGATCCCGCGGTCGGGCAAGTTCACACCCGCGGAGTTCTTTCGACGCGCGCCGTACAGATCGACAGGCATGACGATACCCGGGTGCGGGATCACGTCGAGTGCGCGCACCTCGGAAATCGGATCCGAGATGATGGCGTCGATAGGCTCGTTGGGATCAACGATCTGATTGACGAAGCTCGTGTTGGCGCCGTTCTCAAGCAGGCGGCGCACGAGGTAAGGCAACAGGTCCTCGTGACTGCCGACAGGCGCGTACACACGGCAACGCTTGTTGTAACGCTGCGGGTCAATCACAGCGGAGTAGAGCTCCTCGCCCATACCATGCAGGCGCTGGAACTCGTAGTCTGTACGGCTGCCCGCGTGGTGCAGGATGTAGCTCAGCGTGTGCGCATTGTGCGTGGCGAACTGCGGGTAGATGAGCTCGCCGGCGTCGAGCATGAGGCGCGCGCAGGCCAGGTAACTGACATCAGTGTTCAGCTTGCGCGTAAACACGGGGTAACCCGGCAAGCCCAGTTCCTGCGCGTGCTTGATCTCCGTGTCCCAGTAGGCACCTTTTACGAGCCGAACGGGAATGCGGCGACCCACACGCTTCGAGAGCGCCGTCAGCCAACGCACCACGTCGGCGCCGCGCTTCTGGTAAGCCTGTACCGCGAGGCCCAGCCCCTGGTAACCGTCCAGGTCTGTGCTCGTGTAGACCTGCTCGAAGATGTCGAGTGAGAGCTGCAGGCGGTCGGCCTCTTCCGCGTCCATCGTCAGACCAATCCCCACCGCGTAAGCACGCTTCGCGAGTTCGAGCAGCATGGGCGCGAGCTCATCGAGTGCCTGTTGGCGACGCGCGAATTCATAGCGCGGGTGCAACGCACTGAGCTTCACGCTGATGGAATGCACGGCAAAGATGTCATCGTCGTCGGCGCTCTTGCCGATGGCGTCGATAGCGGCCATGTAGGCCTCGAAGTAGCGCTGCGCGTCCTGCCGCGTCATCGCAGCCTCGCCCAGCATGTCGAAGCTGTAGCGGTAGTGCTTGTTCTCGCCCTTCTTGGCGCGCTTCAGCGCACCCTCGATATCGCGCCCCATGACGAACTGGTGGCCCATGACCTTCATGGCCTGACGCATCGCTTTGCGCACAACCGGCTCGCCCAGCCGGCCCGCGACACGTTTGAACAGTTCCCTGGGATTGCGCTGGTGCGCCTCGTCGAGCGTCAACATCTTGCCCGTGAGCATGAGACCCCAGGTGCTCGCATTGACGAACAGGGAATCGCTAGAGCCCAGGTGCTCTTCCCAGTTGGCCGCCGTGATCTTGTCGGCGATCAGTGCGTCGGCTGTGTCGGCGTCGGGGATGCGCAATAACGCCTCGGCTACACACATGAGCATGATGCCTTCCTGACTGGAGAGGTCGTACTTTTGCAGGAAGGCCTCGACGCCGGAGCGGTCTTCGTTGAGCTTGCGTACATGCTCGACGAGCTCGCGGGCTGTGGTCTGGATGTTGTCGCGTTCGAATTCGCCTTCGTTGGCGTGCTTCAGCAGCTCGGCGACAAGCTGTGCTTCGTCAGCGAGGTAGGCGCCACCGAGATCGGCAGCGGCTGTGGAGCGCACAAAGTCTGCCAAAAACGGCTGTCGCGGATTGGGCGTGTTGTTGGTCGATTCTGGGCGTGCGGCCATCGAGGGCTCCTGCGAAAAGGACGGGCGCGGCCGCGGGTACGCGGGCGCCGGCTATTCCCCAATTATAAACCTCTGGAGCTCGGGGAGCCGTCAATGCGAGGCGCCCGCCTCGCCCGTCATTGCGAGCCCGCGCAGCGGGCGCGGCAATCTCCAGACGCCACCGCAGCCTCGGCAGATTGCCGCGGCGCCTACGGCGCCGCGCAATGACAGGGTCTGCGCCTGAAGCGCCTCGCAATGACAGGGTCTGCGCCTGAAGCGCCTCACAATGACTGAGTATTTACCCCCGCTTGTCCTTCCAGTCCCGGAGCTGGCGCCGTGTGTGCTTGTCAGGCCGGCCCTCTGTCAGCGGCTGGGTCATGCGGGCGGCCTTGATCGAGGCCGACAGCGCCTGGCGGGCCGCAATGCTCTCCTCGGTCTCGGCATAGCAGGCGCGGGCCTCGGGTGCGGGGCCGCGCCGGGTCGGTGTCGCAATGACGTCGATCTCGAAGGTATAGCGGTCTTTGGTGATCACAAGCTTGTCACCGGGCGCCACGGGCGTCGCCGGCTTGGCACGCTCACCGTTTCGCTCGACGTGCCCGCCCGTAACTGCCGAGGTCGCCTGCCCACGCGTCTTGAAGAAACGTGTGAAGAACAGCCATTTGTCGATACGGAGAGTGTCGGGCATGTGATTGCGTCACGGGGCGCGGCCGGCGCGCCTTGAGTCGTCATTGCGAGCGGCCGCAGGCCGCGCGGCAATCTATTGATGTCACGGAGTCGTTGGGAGATTGCCGCGTCGCTGCGCTCCTCGCAATGACGGGGTAGCAGGTCTCGCTCCTCGCAATGACGGGGTAGCAGGCTCCGCTCCTCGCAATGACGGGGTAGCAGGCTTCGCTCCTCGCAATGACGGGTCAGAGGTATACTTTCACCAGTTACTTTTCGGAGACTAGCACGTGGTCCAGAGCTTCCTGAACACGCTTGCCGAGCAGACCGAGGCGCTGCACGGCCAGGGCCTTTTCAAGACCGAGCGGCGCATCACCACGCCGCAGGATGGCGAGGTCGATGTGGCGGGCCGAGACGGCCATGTCATCAACCTTTGCGCCAACAACTACCTGGGGCTGGCCAACCACCCCGACGTGGTCAAGGCCGCACACGCCGCACTCGACGACTTCGGCTTCGGCATGGCCAGCGTGCGGTTCATCTGCGGCACGCAGACCGTGCACACGGATCTCGAGAAACGCATCAGTGAATTCCTGGGCACCGAGGACACGATCCTCTACCCCAGCTGCTTCGACGCCAACGCCGGTCTGTTCGAGACCATCCTCACGCCCGACGACGCCGTGATCTCAGACGCGCTCAACCACGCCTCGATTATCGACGGCATCCGGCTCTGCAAGGCGCACCGCTTCCGCTACGCCCACAACGACATGGCGGACCTGCAGGCGAAGCTGCAAGAGGCACGAGGCGCACGCGTCCGGATGATCGCAACCGACGGCGTGTTCTCCATGGACGGCACCATCGCCACCCTGCCCGCCATCGTCGACCTCGCGCAGCGCTACGAAGCGCTGACCTTTATGGATGACTGCCACGCCACAGGCTTCCTGGGCGACAACGGCAAGGGCACGCATGAACACCACGGCCTGCTCGGCAAGATCGACATCATCACGGGCACATTGGGCAAAGCGCTCGGTGGTGCTTCGGGTGGCTACACAAGCGGTCGTAAAGAGATCATCGGTTGGCTGCGGCAGCGTTCGCGGCCTTACCTGTTCAGCAATACACTGGCGCCAACGATTGCTGCGACGTCGATTGCTGTTCTGGATCTACTCGATCGCGACCCGTCGCTGCGCAAACAGCTTTGGGACAACACGGCCTACTTCCGCGAGCAGATGACGAAGCTCGGCTTTGACCTGAAGCCCGGTGAGCACCCCATCATCCCCGTGATGCTGGGCGACGCGAAGCTCGCCACCGACATGGCCGCTGCCATGCTCGACGAGGGCGTCTACGTGGTGGGATTCGCCTTCCCCGTCGTACCCCAGGGCGAGGCACGGATTCGCACGCAGATGTCTGCCGCGCACACACGCAAGGAATTGGATCGCGCGATTGCCGCTTTTGAGCGTGTGGGTAAAAAGTACGGTGTCATCCAATGATCCCAAGCCGAACCGCGACAGCAAACGTCATCGCGAGGAGCGTAGCCACGCGGCGATCTCGTGACGACATCGAGCTGTTTGAAGGCACGACAACCTGATGGAGATTGCCACGCCGGCTTCGCCGGCTCGCAACGACGATTGAAATGAAGGCACTGACCAAAAAGCGCGCCGAGAAAGGCATCTGGCTCGACGACATCGCCGAGCCCGAATACGGCCCCAACGACGTGCTCATCCGCGTCAAAAAGACTGCGATCTGCGGGACGGACATCCACATCTACCGCTGGGACGAGTGGGCGCAGAAGACGATTCCCGTGCCCATGGCCGTGGGCCACGAATTCTCGGGCGAGATCGTTGCCATGGGCAGCGAAGTTCGTGGCTACGAGGTCGGCGATCGCGTCTCGGCCGAGGGCCACATCACTTGCGGCGTGTGCCGCAACTGTCGTGCCGGGCGCCGCCACCTCTGCATGAATACGGTTGGCGTGGGTGTGAACCGGCCCGGCGCCTTCGCCGAGTACATCGCCGTGCCCGCCTTTAACGTCTTCAAACTACCCGATTCGATCACTGACGAGATCGCCGCGATGCTCGACCCGTTCGGCAATGCGACGCACACGGCGTTGTCGTTCGATCTTGTGGGCGAGGACGTGCTCATCACAGGTGCGGGGCCCATTGGCATCATGGCCTGCGCCGTCGCCAAGCACGTCGGCGCACGCCACATCGTCATCACAGACTTGAATGAGTACCGACTCAAGCTTGCTGAGCAAATGGGTGCGACGCTGACACTCAACATCACGGAGTCATCCGTGCGCGAGGCCATGGACGGACTGGGGATGACGGAAGGCTTCGACGTCGGCCTTGAGATGAGTGGCAACGGCGAAGCCATGCGTCAGTTGCTGCGCAGCATGCATCACGGCGGCAAGGTCGCGCTGCTGGGTATCCCGCCGGCCGACACCGCCATCGACTGGAACGAGATCATCTTCAAAGGCCTCGAGCTCAAGGGCATCTACGGCCGCGAGATGTTCGAGACCTGGTACAAGATGGCAGCCATGCTGCAGAGCGGGCTCGATCTCTCGCCCATGATTACGCATCGATTTGCGGTGGATGACTACCGCGAAGCGTTTGAAATCATGGACAGCGGCGAGAGCGGCAAAGTCATTCTCGACTGGGCGGCATAGCGTCGTCGCGAGCCGCGCACACGGCATCTTGCGTGCATTTGAGGATGTCATCACACCCATAGAAAGGTAGTCTTGATCCGGGGATGGCGTCTCTTATGACGATATCCCATTGCCGGCGGCCCAGCCGCTCAGCAAAAGGACTTTGATGGCAAAGCCCGAGGACAACAGCAGGGATCGCGTCGCTGAGCGACTATCGCCTGCCTCAGCACACCTCCTCGATGACGTGAGCGCTAACGCGCCTGAGTGGCGCGAAGCCCTCATTCGACCGCTTGGCTTACTCACCGCCGTTCTCATTGGCGGCGTTGGCACTGTACTCACTGCAAGCATTCCTATTTCAGCCATGCAGAATCTCGGTGTGGGCATGCTTGCCGCCTCGGGGCTGCTTTTCGCAACACTCTTCAGCAGCCGGATCCCCGCCAGCTTCAAAGCCTGGGTGATCGTCATCACAATGTGTGTGGCGAGCGTGGTTGCGTACCTTTCCGCGTCCTTTTTGCCGGGCAGCGCGCTTGCAGTCACCGTGGCGCTCGTCTATTCGGCGCTGTTACTGGGTCAGCGCGCATTTGTTGCCGTGTTTCTAGCTGCAGTTTTGTTTCTTGGCGCGCTGACCGCAGGCGTTGCAACGGGCTTCTGGATAGCACCAGGCATCGAAGGGCTGGATCCGAGCAGCGCGAGCAACTGGGCACGTACCAGCGCGGTCTCTGTGATCACGTGGACTGCAATCGGCTTCTCGATCAACTTCGTAATCAACACTATCGAGCGAAACTCAGCGCGACGACGACAGGCTGTGCGCAGCCTTCGCGCCGAGATCGCCGAACGCCAGGCAGCCGAAGCTGCGCGGCGTGAAGCCGAGTTCATGGCCACCAACGCACAGAAGATGGAAGCCGTGGGGCAGCTCGCCGCGTCCATCGCGCACGACTTCAACAACGCCTTGCTGGTCATCCGCGGTTGGAACGAACTACGGGGACTTGGCGACGAAGATGACCGCCAGCGCGAAGCCACACGCGCCATCGAACAGGCAACGGAACACAGCGCGCAGCTGGGTCGCCAGTTGCTGACCTTTGCGCGCAAGGATGTTCGGGCGCCCAAATACCTGTCTCTCGGAAAGCTCGTTGACGACATGCGCGTGTCTCTGCAGAACCTGGTCGGGCCCAAGATCACTGTCACGATCGAGACCGCGCACGACACGATGGTGTTTGCTGACGAGTCACAACTCCAGCAGCTCATCTACAACCTCGTGATCAACGCCCGTGACGCCATCGACGAGGCCGGCCACGTTCGAATCATGATTGATGCCGCCGGGCGCGATGACGCGGACCGCTGGGCGTTGCTTTCCGTTGAGGACGACGGGCCTGGCATCCCAACCGAGCTCATGCGGAAGGTCTTCGAGCCATTCTTCACAACCAAGGACGTCGGCAAGGGTACGGGCCTTGGGCTGGCGACGGTCGCCAGCATTGCGCGTCAGAGCGGCGGCAATATTGATGTCGTCAGCCAACCCGGCAAAACCGTGTTTACGCTGCGCCTGCCTGCCGCAGCCAGCGTCGAGGAGTTCCCCGTTGAGTCGCGGACACACCGACTTCCTCGGGAACTCGGGCTGCGCATCCTTGTCCTTGAAGATGACCCGCAGGCAAGAAAGATCATTGCCGCGGCGCTCATCCGCAACGGCAACGAGGTAGTGGAAAGCGATCGTGGCGATACGACCCTGGCATTGCTCGCGAAGGACCGGAAGCCGTTTGACCTCCTGTGTTCGGACGCCGTATTCCCGGGCGACCCGCTTGCCGATGTACTTGCCGCATTCGAGCGCCACTCCCCCGAGGGCAAGATCCTCATTTGTTCGGGCTACGTGCCCGAGGAGCTTGCGCTCAGCAAGCTCGAGTCCGGCGAGTACGCGTTCCTGCCCAAGCCGTTCGACGGTAGCCGTCTGCTGTCGACCATCCGCGAGATGGTGGGCGGCACTCAAAGCTAGGCGCGAGTCCTGATGCGGCGCATGGTCGCCGGCATCCTGCTCACCGTCGCGGTGGCGACAGCGGCGCTGACCACCATGATGACTGTGATCGGAACGACGGCTGCGCCGCGCGCGCCCTGCACGATCGTAACTCGGCTCACGCCCGACCAAAGCGTCGTTACCCCTGCACCGTCACCATCAATACCGGTCTCTCAAGACGCCGTCATCGAGCAAAGCCGCGATGACGCGCGCCAACGCCTGGCGCTTGAGGCGACGACAGACCCGTTTCCGAAAACGACGTCCAAACCCGGTCAGCCCTACGCTAACCTCACACTCAACGAAGCCCGAGATAGGATCCGCCAGCAGCGGCGCGATGACGTTTGGGCGCCTCGCGCCGAAAAGCGGCTCGAGCAAACCATGGCAAGCATTCTGGGGCCCGCGGGCGACCGGACGGCGCGCATCCGCTGCTACGACACAGACTGCGTCATGGACATCTACACCACGACCACCTATGTCGAAAACGCCGACCTTGTGTTCGACATCAGCGTCATGCTCAACAATATGGACGCCGACTTCAGTCTGTTCTCCGAAGGCCCGTCAGACCAGCGACTTATGGTGATCGTGGAGTTTCCCGAGCACTACCTGCGCGACGGACTCACACGCTTCTTTCCGCCGATTCGCTAACGAAACACTGTGTGGCTGCGCTTAAGGCGCTGAAACCACCTCGAAGACGTTGGCTTGCAGCTATTGCCTTGCGCGCCCCCTTTCCAGCACCGAGAAACTCCTGGAAAGTGCCCAAGACAGATACCTACATCGCCTTAATTTGCTGTTTATGGTTTTTACTTCCCATTAAGTGTAATGTGAAGGAGAAAACCATGGAAATCAGCCCTTGGATGGCTCGCGCGGCAGCTGCCGTCGTCCTCGCGCTTGCGGGCGCCACGAGCCACGCGGAGGTGTTTTCGGACCGATGCAACGGATGCACAGCCCAACAGAAGGCCAATGTCGCGAGACAGCTTGCGCCCCCGAACAGCCTGCCGGGCGTACCGCACCAAGCCTACATCGTGGACTACCACGCGGAGACGCTCGTGCGTTTCAACCTGATGGTCGTCCACGAATCCTGGGACGGTCTCTCTTATACGGTGGCGACACCTGCGCCGGTGCCGGCGGCGGTGCAGCAGCAATTCGCGGTAGATGTCGCAGCGCTCAAGGCTTACGTGCAAGTCTCAGAGGACATATCCCGGAATATTCCAGCCAGCGTCGCGGACTCCGCGTTCGATTACATTGGCAGCAGCGGCGTTGCGACACGTACCCACGACTGGGTGACACAGTCGCTCGGCATTCTGGAGCGAACGGCCGTCTATTTTTCGGCGTTCGTCCGCATCCTCCAGGTCGACGTGCAGTTCGTAATCCCCATCCGATTCCCGGACGGCTCGACGGCACTCATCGAGTTTCTTGGGGAGGTCGATGGCGTCATGTACTGGCGGGCAGTGGAAGGCCAGACGCGCGATGCCGACGGCAACGTCATCCCGGCACCCAACGCGACGCTCAACGGCTTCATTGGCGTGTACCCCAACGAAGCGCGGTCGCGACGTATGCGTGACTACCTGCGTATCTGGTTCACCCACCTGCAGTGCGACCTCATCGCCAATGGCAACGAGACCATCCTGCGCTGCTCACGGGTGACGCTGACGGAGTAACTTTAGAGAGGAGACAACGATGATGCTTGGCGGCATATCAATAGAAGGCATGATCGCCTACATGGCGTGGCTGCTGGTCGGGCTCTATCTGCTGACTCGACTCGCGCGTTCGCGCACCCACAACCCGTCCCTGACGATGGTTCTGGGCACGCTGGCGTTGCTCATCCCGCCTTTGGGTGCACTGGTACTGCTGTACCTGGCTTTCCGCCCACGTCTAGACGGCACCGAAAGCGCGGCACCGACTGGCAGCTGACGGTACGACGTCGCACTGCCCCGTCACTGCGGGGCGGCTGCGTCCCCATCCGTCATCGCGAGGCGGCTGTGCCCCAACCCGTCATCGCGAGGCGGCTGTGCCCAACCCGTCATCGCGAGGCAGCTGTGCCCCAACCCGTCATCGCGAGGCGGCTGTGCCCAACCCGTCATCGCGAGGCGGCTGT
>ERZ1740065.1467-NODE-1467-length-14146-cov-12.722944_pt1 | contig 14146 bp, 12 predicted proteins | sample MGYA00581738_ERZ1740065 | MGnify/ENA primary metagenome ERZ1740065 (study PRJEB43018, sample SAMN04849749) | marine metagenome | isolation source: floating plastic debris | place: Pacific Ocean | collected 2008-09-01 | study: EMG produced TPA metagenomics...
CCTCCGCCCCTGCTTGCTCCGTCTCTTCCCCCATTCCCTCCCCTTCTCTTGTCTGGCTTTGTTGGTGTGTTTCAGACTGCGTTATTTTATTATCTGGATAACCAGAGCTGTCACTCATTTGGTGCGCTGAGTAAAATATGAGATTTTCATCTGACATCCTGATACGCTATTGTAGTTGTCCTCCTCTTTCTCTCTCTAATCATCAAACTAAAGCATGCTGTGCTCAGTGTTTTTATGACTAAAATTCTCTGTTTGCTCATGCCTGAGGTGTCGACTGTTCAGTTGGCCTTTCACAAGTATGGTCTCATTAGCTGTTGAAGATGTAGGAAGGATATCGTCCACCATAAAACTGACGTTAACGCAATAGCAAATATAGACTGCAGTACCCGAAATTGGTCCCATGGGAAGAGTGCGGTCAATGAGAGGAAGGTGTGATGATCAAACAAGATCAATTAGCCGTCAATGTGCTAACATGCTTTCAACACAACAGCCGCTGCTAGCAATACCTGTGTGTTATATCCTCCAGCTATGATGCCTAATCGCGTTGACGCGCTCACACGAAATCGCTGTTCTCTCACCTCTGAGAGGTTGGAATCGATATTGGTGCTGCGAGTGAGACGAGTCTGGCTGATAATTTAACCACATTATCTGCTGCTGAGGCTCCTGTAATCACTCACACACTGTGGCACTCATTTTGAAATCAGCTGGAAGAGACAGGTGTCAGCAGGTGGTCTGTTGTTGCGGCTCATTATTGTTATTTGAACAGGTAATAGAATACATCACTTTGACAGTCAATGTCACAGGCTCTGCCATTAGTCACTGCCACTGTCATAGTCACAGTCACAGTGACTGTGACAGTGATAGTGGCTGTGACTGTAGCAGGCACTGTAACTGTGACTGTCGCAGTCACTGTCACAGTCACTGCTAGCATCTAGCAAAAACTGGACTTACCTCCCCTAAACAACAACATTTATCTTGAAATGATTAGTTTAGAACGAGCCACACGCTAACTGACTGGCCAGGCTAGCTAATGACTCGAGGCATTCCTTTATGGCCTGTTTATTATTTATTAGTGTGACGTCTGGCCATCAGCGGAGATTATTACTCTGTGAGCTGGTTGGCTGTGAGCATTTCTACTCAGGCAGTTGTCATGGAAAGCAAATCAGGGTGTTCCTCAGCAAATGACTTGCAGTGGTTTGGTAACAGGATGACAGTAATGCTGTCGTGGGCACAGCCTTGGATGACACTGGAGCATTGATGAGGTAATGATTCCATGGCTATGTAAATGACCTGGTGTTATATTTACTCTACTTGAGTTTCACAAGCCAGTCAACATGACATTGAGCAATCGTCAAAGGTCAAAGTGTACAGGTTCAGGCACTGCCACTTCACTGGCTGTAATCTTTCATCTGTAAGTTCCACTCTGACAGGCCAGCACTGTCTGTCTGTCTGTCGCTGGCTAGTGGAAACTACTTCTCTCTCGCTTGTCTTGAGCAGTTCTAAGTTTTCGTCGATCTCGGTGTTTGATTGTGAGGGATACTCTCCAGGAGACTACATTCATCCACCGCATTGAATGCGATTTTGTCTTGTGTCTTCACTCACTCAGGTATGGTAACATATACAGCACTCATGTATGCTCTGCGCTCTTGAGAATTTGTCTGCTGTTGGTCCCTGAGTGCATGCTCACAGCTACCCTTTATCAATTATTTTGCTGATTCTAATTCATTGAGGTTATGGGAAGTGTTCAATGCATTGGAATCCTATTGTCATCTGCTACAGCGTTATGACAAGCATTCTCAAGCCCATATTCATTTATACGGATCTATTGAGTTTTTCTCAGAGAGTCAAGCGTGCAATGCTCAGTAGCATTTGCCAAGCACTTGTAGTAGTAGTGGTGCATCCTGGTGGGAGTGAGTGGGAGTGAAAGAGTCTGGTGTTAGCTGGATTCTCTATTGATGGAGAGTAGAGTGACTAGGATATAATGTTCTTGGATCTTACTGTAAATCTCAGACTCCTCACCACAACAGACGTTTACTTCACAGATTTTGACTACAGTGTCTCCGTTTGTTTGTGAGGGAGTTTGTGAGGAGGCCTTCTCAGCGGTAAACTTGTACAGTTTTCCTGGTTACCAGCTGGCCTATCTTTTTACAGGGAGTAAATGACAATCATTTTGTCATATCACTCCCATTACTTCACGAGGCAACATATCTGCGCAGTTTGCTGTGTACACAGAACAATATTTGAACTTCTTTTGATTAACGCTAATGGGACAGCGGTTGGGAGACGCTGCCATTCTTCTACTCACTCTGTAACTGAAACAACTGGTACACGGCCATTTTGGGGCAGTAGAAGGAACCGAACAGTCGGACTGGCTCCAAGGATTTGATCATCGACCAGAGTATGATGGAGTGAGTCAGGAGGAGACCAGGCGCCGCAGTAACCCGATACCTAGTTCTAGTATGAGTATTTGTAGGGCTGTTAGCTGCTGTTCATCTTATTCATTGTTACATATACTCTATTTCATTTGTCCCTAATGGCAGGGTGAAGTAATGGCCGCTGTGTAGATGGTACAATGTATCGATGAGAGCCTCATTCTAGTGACAGCTCCTCTTACTACACGCTGCCAGTTCTGGGATGAGAAGTTGTGCTATTGGCAAGCGTTTGTGTTACAGAAATGAACTGCTGATCAGATGACCTCCTAGTCGAACTGTCTAGCTTAGCAACCAGGCATTGTGGTCATGCTGCACATCCAGCAGCCTACACCAGACTACAAACCGAGACATCATCTGGAGTTCCTAGATCTCCTTACCACAGATAACAACCACACAACCATCAGCAACAATCTGAGGTGAATATACCTGGTCATACCAGAGATTGTGGCCACTATCATTATTACTAGAATGCTACTGCACTATTTAATAGTCAGTTCTAGTCACCCTTGTGATGGGGCTCGGCTAAGGAAATCCAGTAGGTTTGACCCTAGCCATGAGTTGGTATCAATCATTGTAGATAGAGTAATTAGAATTGACAGAGTTTCCCCAGTTATCGCCAGCTGATTCAGGACCGGTGACACTATGCATGGCATTGATTCAAGTCAGCATAGCTGTGGCTGCTGGCAGTGTTTGTGACAGCGGTCATAGATGACCAGTCTTGGCATCATTGGCTTGGGATAACAGGCAGCGCAAACTATTGGAGATCAGAAAGGAGTGACAAGCTGGGACACAGTTCCGCTTTCGTTGCTTGTCTTCATTGCAGCGCTGTCACGCGTGGGAAATGCTGACTGCTGGGTTGTTTCATTCCTAATTAATAAATTTAGAATACTGAATACTTATGTGCTTTAGTCTTCGAAGTCCAACTAAGTTCCCATACCACTAACATGGAGGGCCAATAGGAGTTGCACTAGTATCTCAACACTGTTGCTATATCCACAGTCATGTGCTGGTTTGTAAACTTCAGCTGTTACTCTATCTGAAGAATCAACAAACATTACTCCTTCGGAGTAGCATGTCTTTGGCTACACACCCACGAAAGCAACTGTTGGTTTAAGATCTTAGAATCAGCTGTTGGTGTTTGCTTCTGGTATGGACACTTTGCTTGAAGCTATGATGCAATCCAGACACGGTAGAAGCTTGTGGAAACTCGACTATGACGTATCCATGGCTGACTCAAGCCGGAGGGAGATATGGTTACCAGTGTTAAGCAGTTATATGATCTATTACAAGTCTCCAGATAAGCATGGCTGTATACTCGCTATCTACCTGCTTATCGATTGTAATGATGCCTTTGGATTAGTCATCAATAAAAGATGGTTAAGAGCAGATAACTCCCATGGCTACCCTTGCGTCTTATTGAAGCGCGATCAGTTTTTCTCTGATATACATAGTGATGTTTCTGGTCAAGTTGATACTGATTAGTGGATTGAATACTCTTTTGCATATTGCACGACAAACTCGTATGTGATTTTGGTATCAATGCCACAGACATGGAGACTTACAAAAAATTGTCTTTCCTTACAGAGTCTCCAAAGGCAACACCGTGACATCAATTACTGATGCGGAGTTCTATGGCTTCGATGACTTTGAATCTACTAAACCATCAACTCATTACCGAAATGGTCATTACAGCATTCCCGAAGAGTTATCTCCTCCATCAGATACTCACTTGTCCGATAGGTAAGTCTGCTGCACACCACTATAGACTGAAGAGAAGCATTGCATTGATGAAATCACTGCCGGTAACATGAGTACTGCATATGGTTCAGGTTCTGCAATCATGTTCTTTCGTTACTGTTGATTAGTGTAACTTCGGAATCAGCACGGTCATTTTACAGAAACCTTCTCCATGCCTTATGTTTAGATGATTGGATGCTAAACACTGCGATCTCTAGCTGTTCCCGTAGATCTACATGTACATACAGGTGGATCCTTTTAAATCCTGAGAACCAGCACGAAAATGATAAAATTCAGTCTATAGATTCAGTCTGTGGCACTAGCTACGATTTCGACAGGAATGTCTTCTTGGAATATAATGAAATAGACTCATCACTGTTTATAGCATATACGGGTACAATCTGAGACTATGAGTAATGTTGTGAGATGTATACGAGGCTTCCGACTGACTGTCATATCTCTACATCGTTATCCAGCGCGGATACACCCACTGTCAGGTCCGATGCCATAATGAGACACTCCAAGTCTGAGCCACAGTTTACTCTGCACGACGACGATTGTACAGGTGGCACATATGGGTACAGCGATGTAAGCTGCTACACAGACGACTGTATGAAGAAGTCGGTTAGCCGCAACAGCAGCTCTGGTAAGAAGACGTTTCATCTTTCTTACGTTTCATGAGGGCTACCCTGAATTATTTGCACCACCTCTGGTCGTTGATACTTTGTGGTCTGGCACATTACCCTACACCTAAGTGGTCACAGGCCATGCGCCATGCGCGCTGTGAGCTATAAGCTACACTGTATTTTTCAGCAAGTAAAACCTAACCATATATTTTGTGTATCTCAGGTTCATCGGTGAGTACATCAAGCTCATCTAGCGGTACTGCGGGAGCTATGTCTAACCCGCTGCCTCTGCTGCCGTGGCAGCCTCCCACGACTGGCTTACAAGCTCTAGTTCAACCTCAGGGCAAGCAGCATAATAGTAAGTGTGCATTGAAAGTGATTCACCAAACTATAATGATGTCACAGCGATAACCTAACTATATAGTGCACCTTGGTGAGTTTATACATACCATTGAGTGGAGCCAGAATGTGTTTAGCAGTTGATCAATTTAAAAACATGGCTGGTTCACTAAACTTTGACAAGAGTTTGTATCTCACAATCGATTGTGATCGATCACTCGACCAACAATGATAGCTTGTTGATATTTGACTAGCAGACCGAGTGTTTTGTAGGTACATGTATGAGGGTGAGGGCGTGTTATGTCAAAAGGTTCAATCCGTTAAATATGCGCTACACTAGGATATGAACTAATCACATTGCAAGGTGCCACATTATGCGCGTGAGATATTTCAACTATCCCATAAGTATGATGGCAAACGTTTGCATGAATTAGTTGAAGTAGCAGGTACCTGCAGGTTGGTCTTCCCATAGCACTGACGCTTTTATTACACCGATGTAAGTCTTATTGCGGTAAATTAGCTGATGCTGGTTTTGCCACCTTCAAGTAATGTTGAAAGTTCTCATCTATTTTCACGGCTTGTCAATGATTTATTCCTATATAATATATAGTTATATGCATCAGATTAACTTTACTATGGAATGATAGAAGTGCTATCTATTATGTTGTACAGCTATGTTCATGATTGAGCTACAGGAGTAAAGATCTCTACGTGAGGTGTGAGGCAGGTGTTTTGGCCAGTGCTCTTGTGACTCATCGCAGGTTTTTATTTCCTTTACATTTTATCCTGAGAGTAGTGATGGCCTCGTACTGGCTATCAAATACGGCCATTACCGCTCTATATATGTATCTAAGGGTGAGGAATAATTGTCATCTCTGTTTTCACTTTTTACTATTGTGGACTCGTAATTTTGCAGAGAAAAGGGTTGGTAATGCTCGGTCTACCCCGTCTGTGCTAACATCGAATAGTTCAAGCAAGCGCGACAGTGTTTCACTTCTCTCACGCCGAAGTCTCTCCACTCAATCATTCAAGTAAGTTGTTGGCGTTTTTGTTGCTCTGAGAATAGGTGGGCTATGGAGAGAAGGGAGAAGGGAGAGAATAGGTGGGCCATGGAGAGAAGGGAGAAGAGAGAGAATAGGATAGCAGTGGAGAGAAGAGACCTGCTTTGTGATGATCTGACTTGGGAGTTGATTGGGGTCGATACCGATCTCACTGGCAGCCAGCCAGTCACATGACCTCCCTTTGACCATTGATAATGCGCATCTATGATGGTCTGAGTCGTGTGGCTGTAATCATAAGGAGGTGGAAACGTGAAATGATCGATCAAGTAGAGACGATCAGAATACTGCATCGATGTGTGTGTATTAAAGTTTATATCGAAGAAACGATTATTCATGCGTGAAAAACACTTGAGCCAAGATCTTCACAGCTTTGTATTGATAACGTATCCTCGCTTTCACCTTACACGGATGTTGTACTAGTACTAAATTGATTCTAGGCAGCGTTTATACCGTCAGATGTGATGTAAGTGTGTGCACTTATAACGTGGAGTGCAAGCTGATCTGGTGCACACACATGTAGACGACAGTGATAGTTGCTGTATGCTTCATACTTACTTCGACAGAAACTACATTCACACGCTACATACACTACTTAATGGTATATAGAAAGACTTTTACTGAGATCATGAACTCATGGTTTGACGGTTTCTAGATTTTCTCAAAGGGTTTCTATGGACACGGATCACGTTGAAGTGTCGAGCTCCAAGCTGTTGAAGGCAAGGGCGGATGAATCTCAGATGGCTAACAGGTAAGGGCAATAAGGCAATAATAGTTGTGAGGCCATAGTGACAAACAATAGTAATCTGATAGTGCTGGCTGGCATGTAATAGGCTCTGTTTATTGCCTCTGGCTTATCGGTGGAGCTGTGTGTAAGCCAACTGATGCTGATTCTCTAGCAGGACTGAACAACTGCTGCAAGGAATAGTGAAGCTGGTGGAGGATGATGTCATAACTGGTACATCGGCAAACACTTCCTCTGCGAAGCAACAGAGCCAGCCAAAGCACAGCCAGAGGAGGAAGTTATCGCTGCACGCATCTAAGAGCATCCCACTGATATCTAAGACAATCTCGGAGAACGCTGCTATGAATGAGGGAAGACAAAGCAGCCAAAGCAAGCCTGTGTCACCTGTCAGCACCCACAGGAAGTTCATCTGTAAGTTTGAGAAACATCAATCCTTGCTACTTGGTACCTGTAGTCCAACTAGTGTATGAGACATTGGATGACATAATGTGCATACAGGGCATATCCATCCACTATCAGAGCTGGTCCAAGATAGGAGTTGTCCTATCATGTCATTTATTTGAAAAACTATTTGGTAGAAGACAACTCCAAACCTACTTAGCGCACTCTAGGATGTATTAGTACTGTAGTAAACACTGCTCTGGCTCCAGTACGTTACCAAAATAGTGAATTTAGATGCTTGTTTCCGGAAGGCTGAAGTAATAAGGTGCTTAGTGACTACACAATGAGTAAATTGTTTCATAACATAGCAAGTGTCAAACCTCTGTGGCTCCCTCCCTTCCTCTCCACTTCATTCCAGTTCGTAAATGGATGAGTCATGGTATGAGTAAGCTCAAAGGATTTATGCTATAAAATCCCTCTAGAGCACTTTGAATTTGATGACAAATTGAAGATTAGGTGACTTGTCACTTCTGCTGCTTTCTCATCTGAGTGGTGATGAACACTCTCACGCTAACCAGTCGTATGCTTGCTTCTACAGTCTCCAGAAGAGGGAGCTTTTCATATCAACACTCCCATGATACTGAAAGGAAGAATGAGAAGAAGAGTAAAAGTCACGACAAGTTGAATCATGTAGATCCCAAAGGTGAAGGTCAATCATTCACTATTTTCATTGCGGTTACGATATCAGTTTGGGAATTCCAATTTGAACAAATCTTAATGAGTGAAATCATTATGAAATCTTTTCATAACTACAGAATCAGCAGTATGTTAATCATCGGTATTTTTCCCCTTTTCAACATATCGATATCACTCATTGTGCACTGTGATGCACTGACACTGTCGCAAGCCTATGCCATGCAGTGCAAACTATACTCGGTGTATATGGTTGAGTTTATTTTCAGCATTTCTGGAGGCAGTGGAGCGTTTTGACGTTGATAGAGTAGCCTACCTCCTGTCCGTGGACAAATCCAGTATCAACAGGTAGGCTGAGGCATGGTCTCGCGGTGCGGTTCCCAACAAAGTCTCTGCTGTCCAGCTAATCTGCATGACTTTGCTCACAAGTGACTATTTGAACGCAATAGTGCGTCTCCAACCATGGCTATGACTCGATACTTTTATGTAATGTTGTTTCCATCAACATTGACTTAAAAAAATGTGATACAGCGTGATATCAAATGCGTAAATACCAGTGCATACTATGCTGTTTATTGCCTGGAAGCTTTACATTGCATCAGAAATGTAAACTAAAATGCCAGTTGTACTGACCATTGCTGCTTTCTGTTTCCACAGTACCAACTTGGAAGGTATGACTGCTATGGACATAGCTGTCCTTACTAACCATGTCCCGATGATCAACGTCCTCAGCAAGTATGGAGCTCGGGCTACGCTGCTAGGTAATACACGGGAGGCCCTATACTATATCGCGGGTTAAGGGTGCGGGATCCTGTTGGGCAGAGGCATGCGAGAAATTTGCACAGATGAACTTATCGGTGCAGGTGCTGAGAGCCTCATTACCATGAGGAATGCGCCCCTATTCTGTGGGCGAATGGCAGAGGATAAAGTCATTTAGGATAGATTGAGCTATTCTATCCTCGTGTCATACAATGTTCCATTCAATTCTGACCACTGCACTCATTCCCTGTTTGTAGAGAGCCACTCGGACAATAACTTATGTACAAAACTACAGAAAATGATACAAGGCGCTGAGCAGCAGATGAAGGTTCTCAAGACAACCCCGGCATCTGGCAATGCTGCTAAGGTCAGGCTACTTTGAACTGTTTAGGAATTAAAAAAAGTGCTGCAACTAGAAATAGGCAGGTAGAACTAATGCAGAGTTCTTGGGCAAATACTTAACTTGATGAGAGCCGTGCTTAGGGTAATACAGAAACTACAGACATGAAGCTCAACCGACTGTGCCTCCCCGAACTCAGCTGTGAAATGTATCAAGAAACATTGAACGTACCATCACACCAATGTACACTGTCCGCGAGTGTACAATTCCTGATAACCCAGTGGGCTGGTACATCTGATCTAGTTTTCCTATACTATGTTCACGAAGCTGCCAATGATACAGCAGTACGAGGCCGAGCTGTGAGCCGAGACAAGTAGTCTCAGGAAACATCAGCCACTGTCTGCCATCAGATATGCTAATGAAGGCTGTACTCCCAGGAAGGAGCCTGGCTATCAACATACCAGTAACTATCATTTGACACGCAACATATTTAAATTATTCAGAGAGAGGAATGTGTCTAGGAGGTGATCTACGTAAATCTCGTAGGTGAGAATTAGGCGGTATTTTTACTGAAGATGATCGCTTATGCAACTTAAGCTGCCTTCGCATTGCACAGATCGTTTGCGGCAATGTAGGCAGCTCAGCCCTATTGTCGGTCCTTATTCTTAACACCAACCATCCCCCTGACATGTAGCAACAGAAAAATATGTAACCACGTCAATGATAGAGAATTGACAGCTCTCTGCGGAACTTAAAAGGCTGCGTTAAACTAGGGCTATTGGTTATTGCTTCTTACATCATCGCATGTTTTAAAAAATTAAGAATGTTCTTGAGGGTAAAAACTCGTACTTGAAGAGATGACACTATCTCCGCTATCTCGACTCAGGTGCAGGGCAGTCGCCTCTAACTGGCAACTGGCAAATAGGAACAAACTCCTATCGATCAAACACATTGTAAGACTGGACTGCCGCTTGTAGTACGAGCCAAGAGCGTGACACATTCTCTCCGTGGACATTCAATCTAGCGGCACACATCACGACATTTAAATAGGCTGTTTTGAACATGAAATTAGCATTCATTAGTATTCAATGAAACTGAGAGAATTTCATGGTTGCAGTGGAGGCGAGGTGGCGTCTGGTGTGTAATTTATGCACTGACCGCCGCTATCTACATCTTGCTGTGAAATTCACATTTCCTTTTGCACTCAGCCCACTGGTGAGTGAGCATTCATTGTTAACTGAATCAATTTTGATAGCAGAAAACAACCGAATCTGAATGCACTCATTGAAACACAGCTCAGTTTGAATAAACTTGGATGTGATTTAATAGAAGCTCAAACGTGTTTAGTTTTTAATTGAAACAACAAGCTCCAAAGAAAGCTCTGGCTACCTTTCAATCAACCTCAATGTGCAGCTCTGATAACAAGGATTGGGCAGCTCTGATTTGATTGGTCAATTGATTTTGCGCTTCAGCTATTCTGATCAAGCAAATAAAACCATTGTGCGTTGGCCGTTCGCTATCCAGAGGTTGGCTAGCGGCTCATCTAGTAATGAGGCTTTTCTGGTTTGGGTTGCGCTTGGCCAGCGTACTGCCGCATTGATCATAGTATTATGACTATGGCCACAAAATCCTCTTCCAGGATATTCAATCTGTACAAGGAATACAAGGTGAGATTTTCTCATTGTTTCAAATAGAAAATAATCAGTTTTTTGCTTGAATGTTTGAACAGTGGATATACTTGATATCTGCAAATATATAATTGGTTTTGAAATGCCACACTGGCACGTCATAGGAGCTGTTTACAACGTCAGAAAGTGTCCAGGACAGTAATAACAGATTTCAGACGTCACGTTTGTAAACTTGCTTCAGTAGGGAAGCCTCACTGGCAACCTTTAGCCTCATCCAAATACTAGCCTTGGAAGTTTGCCTAAGTTCTATGGCGTATTCATAGCTGAGTTGATGTTATATACTGTGCTGCCAATGCCAATGCTTCAGCAGTCATGTGTTGATGAGCAACACTGCACACTTGACAGTTTACAAACGTTGCCTATCAGTTGACAATCAGTTGACATCTCGCATGAAATCACTCATGAATCTCTCCAAATGTAAACTGGACTTGAGCCCAGCCTACAAAGACAGTGGATTGCGTGTAGCAGATCGGTACATAGGGCATGCTACTGGCTATTTCATCACAAAGCAAAGCACCCATACATCGCTGCCAAAAAGCAACATGGTAACTAGTTAGCTCCTATGGTGAGCTGTTGTAGTGATGGGAGAGCGCCGTCTGGGAGTAATGAGGTGACCGAGATGGAGCCACCGTGCTTTATCAGTGCAGTCTCTCAGTAATCAGCGTGTATGATACACATCCTGCCTGACTGCATGACGGCAAGGCAGCAATCATGTACGCATTGTGGTCCTGATAAAAACTGCTGCCGTGATGTAGGCCACTGCTGCCGAGGTGTAGGCCACTGCTTTTCAGATCAGGAGTTGATAAGTAGTTCTAGCCATAGTCAGTGGAGTAAGCGCTTGTCCATATTTCAAATATGTGTAGTAACAGTCTCTGACTTCCAACAGGATAGCGAGAAGAAACTCAATCAGTGGGAGTTCAAACACAGGCTCTTCAAACGGATGAAGTCCGGCTATGACCAAGCAGGTAAGGGTCATGACTCATATGTACCACTATCAGCTAAATCAGTATTGTTTGTTTACCGGTGTCTGGGAGCAGTTACTGTCCGTCTGTTGCCGTGGTTACCGGGTGATACATTGGTGGGTTTTCAAACGCTCACTCGGGAAAGAGTAAAAAGCCTACAGATGAAAGAACAGACTTTATCGCATTATATTCTACATGAGGTTAACACATGGAATTCAACACCAAGCAATTCATCTGATAAAGGCAGCGCCAAGCCCAACACTCTTACATGTTTTAAATCTTTGAAACCAAGTACAGACAATACGAAATTCAATCATGAGATGTTGAAGCTGTTGTTTTTTGTGATATCATGGAATCTTGGTGTTGTATTTTGTTTGAATGCCATTGTGAGACCAGTCATTTCATTATTTTACCATGAGCCAGCCCATTGAGAATGACCCATGCATGCGGCACAGTTTGGCTGCATGGCCTATTGGGAGAGTGGCTGGTTGACTGCTGGCATCCCTCAGCCATCGCGTTGACGTCATAACATTTTATTCTTCTCTAGGATTGCCTGGTCAGCCGCAGAATGTCAAGTTGAATGTCACCAGTGACTCGTCTCTGAGTGTACGATTCGATGGAGCAGATAATGCGGCCGGTGCTGTGGTCACCAGATACAAAGGTATCAATCCATCTATCCATGCGACACGCGCTGCTTGGCCTAAAACCCCCATATTAAGAACATATTTTATTCCTTTGGGGATTTGATTAGGCAAAGCATGTCAAATTCAGTGTTAACTTTCACCTGACCTCTAAGAACTATGACTACAGCACGTCTTTCTCATTGCAAAATCTATACTACCAACATCTATATTAAGCAACGCATTCTATTTTAGTCGAGTGGAGTAACGCACAGAACTTCAAGCCATTGACAGGAGAAACCTTTCTCCATGATCTGAATGATCTACAGTATGAGATAGCTGGCCTTCAGTGCGGTACACCTTACTACGTGCGAGTGACAGCGTGGAATATGAAAGGCTTTGGACGCAGTTCTCACTCTGATCCTGCCTATGCCATTCCATCCAGTAAGTGCTTGGTTACATACACTGCGATGTGGAGATCAGCTCCAGATACACTGTGATAGATAGGTTAGACTGAATCTAAAAGGCTTGTGAGACTGGGAGTAACATCAGCGATTGTTGCCTGCAATCTCTGGTTACGTTTTACAGGCATAAATCATTCCGGGAGCACCTATCAGCATTCAGCTTAGCCCCAACCGTGATTGATTTCTCTCTTCCCGGCAAATTCAGATTGTTTTATTGCCAGTTGTAAGAGGATTAAAAAGACTTAAATGACATTGACTTCCTGATACTACGTCACTGCTAAAACACTGCAGTCAATAGATTTACCTGCGCTGTCTTAAACATAATGAATGTGTGTTGGTTGGGACAGTGCAAATGGTTGCTTTGGTGATCAGTAGTTGTGTCAGAGTTGATTGAAGGTCAGAAACTTTTGGCATGTGCCCATGAAAGAAACGCTGCTAGAGGTACTCTGTAGGAGGTTGAAATCAACGAAAATTGCAAAACTGTTTGCCACAACACAATAGAGTAGACTAAGTTTAGACAAAGTAAAAAAAAACACCCAACAGCTGGCTTTTGTGCTGCTGGGAAAAAATTAACATGCTCTACCTGTTTCAAAAGGCATTTTTCTGGGTATTGTGCTGTGCATTGTGAGAGTAGTTGATGCTGACCTAGCAGTCTCTTGCTTGAGTAGCTAGCACGGTGGTGATTAACCAATCCTTTGTCACACACTAGTGACTTGCAGCCAGGAATGGATATTACACCAGCTGCTGGTCATCAGTTTGGATAATGATATATTGTGTCTCGCGTGTTGAGTGCTGTGGGTGGCCACTGCACATTGCTGCCTGTCTGTCTCTTACATTTGACATTCAGGAAACAATGTGCCTTCAACGTTGAGTTGAATAGGTTTTCCCCTATTGATCGCATATCAATGAGGTTTTAATAGCCGCTTTTTAGTTGGGCTGTCGGTCAGATAAAGGCAGCCATTAAGGGCAGGATCAATAGTGGAACGATGACAGACAGTGTATCATATGCATAGTCACAGTTACACAAGGCATTGGTTGTGCGATTCCACTGGTTTTCCAGTCAGGGAGATGCTGGAATACTTGGCTCCTGGCCACACTTTCCATCAATTACCCCTGCTCATTATTTACCCATTTGCGTTCTCTAATTGATTAAATTGAAAATAAAATCTAGCAATGGCAATGGTTCTTTACTAAGCTCGGTTAGGAAAGGGGGGGGGGTAAAGAAAAGGGGGGTTAGGAAAGGGGGGATAGGTAAGGGGGATAAGAAAGGGGGATAGGAAAGGAGGATAGGAAAGGGAACTG
>ERZ1740065.1470-NODE-1470-length-14143-cov-11.842277_pt1 | contig 14143 bp, 6 predicted proteins | sample MGYA00581738_ERZ1740065 | MGnify/ENA primary metagenome ERZ1740065 (study PRJEB43018, sample SAMN04849749) | marine metagenome | isolation source: floating plastic debris | place: Pacific Ocean | collected 2008-09-01 | study: EMG produced TPA metagenomics...
TCCTCTCTCCCCCTTCCCTCTCTCCCCTTCTCGCTCTCTGGCAGCCCAATGGAAGCTGTTTATCTTCCCCATAGTGAACTTTATTTGCTCTCCTTTGAAGGTGGTGAAGCCCTCCTGTAATAACCTAAGTATCGAACAGAAGAGGATCAAATACGTGCTAGATGAGGAGGGTCAGCCTACCTGGCACATCGTACCCTCCCTCAACGGCTTCATCAACACGCTGCAGTGCTCCACTGGTGTGCCGCGGCACTGACTCTCACCCACTCTATACATACGTCCAGTCACCTCCAGACAGCAGGAAGTTAAGGATACCGCCACACTCCAAACCATTTCCTGAGATTTCTCATTAATTCACACCCAGTGTACTGTTGTGTCGCCTCAAACTTCTTTGTCATGCTAATTAACCGAACATGACAAGAGCGCCAACTGCAGCCCGCTACCTACACTGCTGCTGGTCGGTCGGGCAGCTCGCGTCAAAAGTGAATATTGCCTGTCCCAAAGGTTCTGCGTAGACCAAAGTTTGAATTTCAATCAGCTTGATACAAACTGAATCTACATGACGGCGGCACGATCCCGGATAACTCTTTGGACAATGATCTCTTCAATATTGCAAATTTTATTTAATTTGATTTCACACAGGAGGCATCCATAGCCGGCTGACTCATGAGTTTGCTGGTGCTTATGCTGTCATGCTTAGCCCGAATTACTCGACTATGTCATTACGCGCAGCTGAAATCTAGGTCTTTGTAAAGAGCTTCTCACTCAGTTTTGATGTTGTCTTTGTTATTTTGTCTGGACGATTCTGTCCAATTTCCATGTTACACCATCTTAACCACTGTTACCAAAGTCACATTACTATTAATACCAGTCATTTTTATATGTTTGCTTTTTACACCTGTCATTAATATGCGGAACGTATCTCATCAAGAGTGGATAACTCCCGTTTAAACTGTCTTCAGTCAGCCATTGTTTCATGGACTGTAATATTCAATGCAGTCTTTGTCATGTTTGTATATATATTTTTGTAAGAGAGTACAAGCTATTATAGTTTTTAATGCATATCATGTGTTGTGTGGATAGAGTCAAGAGTCAATCCCTGCTAGTAATGACGTGCTTCTAAAGCGGCTCCAGTCCTCAATTGTCAGGCTTTGCGACACCTACCAGGTCAGCTACAGAATAACTGCAATCCTTCGATGGTACTAGTAGAAGACAGCTCTACTCTACCTGCAGTCTTGAGTTCGAAAGAATGGGATGTGCCTATATAATCTTCATTCTACTGAGCTTGGGTAGCTTTCTTACCATCGGCTGATTGAATATCAAGAGTTGTCAGCTCCCGAATGTTCAACATTGGGAGTTGCCGTCTCCTGTTTTAATTTGCATAATATGAGCACCTCTGCATGCTGATCTCATTTTTCATTTTCTTGTGTCATCGATAGCAGACCCTCGAGGATATGATAACCTGGCACCGGTAGTAGTAGTCATTTTTGCACAGTTGATATGTTAAAATCGCGAGTCTGTCTCCATGCTTGCACACTAAGAAATAACGTACCTTAAGGGCGAGGCTGCCATATGCGGCAGCCAGGTTGCTCTTGGTTTCTAGGCAGGTCGGAGCACACCTGTGGCACGAGGGCCCAGCAGGAGGACTCAGTGAGATTCGAACCCACAACCTCTTAATACTTGCGTGTCTCGAGGTGCAGGCTCTACCGCTGAGCCATCTCCTACTCCTAAGTTACAAGCTACACAAGTTACAGTTACATAAGCCACAGCAACAGCTGAGCTTTATCTGAAGGTGCATGTACTTACAACTAAAATCCTGCTGCAGTACTACCACCAAGTTGGCGGAACTGAAAACAAGCAATGCAGGGTTTTTATAACAATTACTTAGTATACGTACGCATAGCTCCAAAACCTAACACTACATTAGACTAGAGTAAGCAACACAGGAGTAGACAATTCTCAATGCCAAGCGTATGCCATAGCGTTAAACTCGCTGTTGTCCTTTAGAAGATTAGCTAATCCATCACCAGTTTGACGGCCAATCGGATTGAAATGAATGATAAGAGATTAGATTTGTTTTTTATGACTTGTACCGGCCACTGAACCAATAGCAGACAAGCTGCTCGTAGTAATGAGGTAGAAGGTGTTAAACTGATGAGTAGTGCCACACAAGAATGATGTAGTAGCAAAGGATGTACGCACGCGTGTGAGGTTTACCAGACAGGTAGCTGATGGACTTCAATCAAACCTAATGAGAAGTCACGCCCTGATTTCTGCCCACCATATTCCAGCTTCCTGTCCTTTATATAGATCTACACACTCTACTGTTGCTACCAAGTGTGTATAAAAAGCTTTACTCCACCACTGGCCTCACTGTCTATCTATATATCGTGTAAGTAGTGAGCATTCAATGAAAAGATTGGCTGTTCTTGGAAGCTGTTTAGATAATATATTCATGCGTTCACAGGATTATCGATTCAATTCTCTCAGGCATCTCCAAGATTTCTGCCCAATCAATCCTTTCCTTCACATTCATTCGGCTGATATCAGTATGTACGCTGCTGGTGCAGATCTGCAGGTGATAGTTTGTTGTCTGTAACATTGTGGACAGGGTGTCTGGTGCCTGGACGCTCTTGGGCCATATAAGGCCTTGTTAGGTAGCTGACATTTTCTTGCTGTGCGGCGGGAATCTTAGCCCCCTGCCAGGCTCAAGCTTGACGCGACGCTGGCTGACACGCTGCCGCGCCACCCATTGCTGCGCTATAATCACCGCTGGCACCAGCTTAGCTGAGAACAGAAAACGAGAGGTGTCATCATCTAACCCATCTGAGCAATGCCAGTTGCAAAGATAACACCTTCATTCACATATCTTTGGATTCTGTGGAGTTGTAGCTGCAGAGGCGCCGGTATAACCACTCCCTAATTCTCACATCTGTCGTTGATAAAAATTGGAAAATTTTATTCTATTTGATGAATCCTGTTTCCTGTGTCAATTTGATTGGCAGGAGGAAGATTGTACCAGCTGCGTGTTGGAACTTGGAAGCGCCAGGGTTAGGGATTTCTAAAACTGTCGCACGCCCTTACGCGTAACTCATTTTTAGAGCGCAGATGTGGGTATTTGTGCTCCCCTGGTGTCATAGCCAGGAGATTTATGCTTCAAACAGGTGTGCAGCACATACCAGAGAATGATGGATGCGTAGCTGCAACTGCGAGGCTGGATTACAAAAAGTAGTGTACAATTTTGTATTTTGTTGACATTAGCTCACTTCAAAACAACAGGTTGATGGTAAGGTTGTGAGACTTGCCTGACGATGATCAGCTGACGCGTTGGCATGCGGATGTCCAATGAGGAGTGATGTCAGTCAGCAATGGTTCAGCATTGGTCTCATTGCCATTGCCTTACACAAGAGCAGACGCTTGTCTGCAAAGGTGTACATCTTCACTAGACAATAAATCGAAAAGCTACCCATCAAAATAAAGATGATGATGATGGACATGCCATCACCAATTGATTTCAACTCATTTCAGCATCAGAAGACTGTGGGAAACCCAGTATCAAGGAACCATGTCAGCTGACTGCTGCTGGCACGCAGATGCAGGTGTCCTGGGTACTGAGCTGAATAGCCCAGTATACTACCTGCCAGGCGTGAGAATACTAGCAGATTATCCACATGGCTCTCCTAGGCAGCTCTTGCACAGATGCATGTGTCCTCAGGTGATTGTTATTGTGACATATTCACTGATTCACTTCATACCAACGCTGTGCCGATTGCTTTCCTGGTTCCACCAATGACACAAGGTGTCTGTGTGTCCAGAATGGCACAGGATATGCAGCTTATCAAGCCGAGCGGGTATCTGGCGACACTTTTAGCCACATTGTTTAGTTTGCTAGTGAGAAATCTGCTCTCTTTTGTTGTCAGGACATCGATTACAAAATATTGTACAGAGTCACCTGTCCCGTGTACACAGACTACCGTTGAGCAACACTTCTTGTGAACACAGCGTCACAGTTGGACAGCATTTCAGCGAGCCTCGGCGATTGCGTCAATTCGCAAATCTGACGAAGGATGATAGTGGCTTATCTAACGCGAGAAAATGACAACGAATTGCATACTTTCGTTCAGACTAATAAATCAGGTGCGGGGTATAGGTGGCAGGTGAGAGCGATCAGTGGCGAGGTGGCGTGTGCAAACTATCACGGTAATATACTGTCATGTCTAGCCATTTCAATAGCTTATTTCTAGCTGCTGCACACGAGCTGCGGAGGATGATGCATGCTGTCTCATACTCGCATACATTCTAACTGAAGAGCAGCACCTGTATCTACGGAAAAACTCAGCTTAAGATTGCGAAACTGCGTCGATTCACAGAATATACTCAGCCGTGATCCCCGATAATTATGATTAGTTATGACACGTGCGCTCGATGACCCAAACCAGGAATTTTTACAACAAAACAATGTTGCCTACTTGCTATCAATTCCCTCGCCTCTACACCCTCTCTACACCCTCTCTACAGCCTCTCTACACCCAACAACCGGCAGTCATCAGCTGGGCCATGAGCTAAATAACTTGACCCACAGACGAGTATTAAGCCTTAATCATCCTTTATAGCTAAACACACGTGCCTATGGCCCGGTTCCAACTGTCTGATACAGGAACAAACGAACGAGCCAATGACGGCAAGCGATCTCACAACAGCCAATCACATCTCTCCGGCTTATAAAGCAAGAGCATACCATCAGCGAGAAGCATTTACACAAATCCGCTTGATAACTGAAGTTGAGAGAATTCACACTGAGTCACCATGTTTGGTAGTGTGGATGGTACTTGTCTCTGCGTGACGCTGGCATTACTTTCTCTCATTGACGGGCTATCCGCTGGTTCATACAGGAGTCGCGCTGAGATATGGGGCAGCGAACTGACCGGAGAGTCATCAGAGAGCATGCCCAGCGCTCAGCAACAGGAACAGTACAAGCAGAATCTACTCCAGTATGTGTTTCGAACAAATCAGCCATCGTCAGCTGAACTTAATACGGACAGCCAAAACGTGCCGTTTGTAATGAACCAGCTGTACGAGCTGCTGGCAGATAGAGGCACTGGACAAGAAAAGAGGACAACTCCGTTCGATGTTGATTATATTCGTGGACTCCAGGATTATTGGGGTGAGTTCATGCATCTTAATAATTGCACCTTTAAAGGTATTTTATTCCGTGTAACAGGGAGGAAATATGGCCGAGTGAGGCCGAGTGATATTAAAGATACGCGCGTAGTTTCATACTATTTCTAGCTCATAGTACAGTCCATTAGGATGGATGCAAGTAGTTTTCTAAACAAACAACAGGCACCTGCAGTAGATTTAGCCTATACAATTTTTTTAGCTATGGGCAATGAGCAGCGCTCGGTTATTAAAGTGAAACAACACGGTTAAACGCAGCCACACGTGTGATCATATGCTTATGGTCCCTTGGTAAGCGCAAATCCAATAGGTTAATCCAAGCATTAGTAGGTAGACCGGTGCGTAAGAGAGAAGGCTGGCCGATAGGATAATCTACGCGCAACAAATCCGAATTCCATGACTGTGTATTTGCACTTCCACCAGTGACACACTCAAAGAAATCGGTGTCACATCCATTAGCCGTAAGTGTGCAAACAAGGATGAGAAAATGCTCAGGACAAAAATCTCGCTCGGCCAAACAAACAGCGGGTAATGTCAATACAAACGTAGCAGGCAATAATAGTTACAATCGGGCAGTGAAAAGACTTGAATAGTTATGGTTATTGTTTTTGTGCCGTGACACAGCTCAGCTGTGTGTCCATCAGGGCGCAGTGTTGATACACCTGTAGCGGCTCTGATGCACTTAGACTTATTCATCCCACTAAGAAAATATTTCAAGCGAATGGCAATGAGGGAGGTTAAGAAAAATCTGGTCATTGTGAGAAAAGCAGAGATTGAAGTGCCAAGGTACAAGTCGTACCATCTGCTGGAATCAGCTGTTTGGGAGAGGATAGAGAGGGAGGTTGGCAGTGAGATATCAGTCAGAAATACCAACATCCACCAGAAAGCGCAGGATTAGTGGGCTTAGTAGCTATCATCTGTTCAGGTAGAGGTTGAAGAGGAACCAAGCACCTGCAAGTACCTGCGAAATCCAGTGTCAGTGGAGAGTCAAAGTGCGCATGTTTGTCTGCTAGGAGGGCCGCTAACACATCAAGAGTTGTTGAAAAAGTCTTGAAATATTGTTGTATGAGATTTTCACCATGAAAATTATACTTGAGTTAAATTTTGAAAGTGTGCTTGAAACTACAATTAACGATGACCAGGGTCCAAGTAAAACCCTGCAGGTGCTCCTCTCTCCCATTACTTCCCTCAGCAGCTGGCAGTATGGGTAATTACAACTCCTTCAAACTTAGGCTCCAATTTGTCATTTCTTGACAGCAAACCCTGATCAAATCGGCCAGGCGTTCACAAAATAAGAGATAGCATTATTGGCCAGATAGGAAAATCAGTCCATCCGCGTTTCTTTTCTAGAGAACGAAAAGCGAATGCAGTTCTGGTTTAACACGTCAACGATCAACAGCACGGAGGACGTGATCGAGGCATACTTCCATATTTACAAAAGGCGAGCCAGCCGTCCGTCCAGTGTATCACCTGGCACACACACCGTCTCCGTAAGTAGGACTATGTTCATCGGGTACCGGTACCCCAATCATGTAGTTACCTCAATTGTGCAGACGGCCAATTTGTTGTTTTTGTCTGCAAACGCCTACTCTATGGGCATCATTGTGAACTTGTACAAGATTTTAAAGCGAAAAACGTTCTTAAAATCAAATTGGCATCATCAAAAACACCGTTTCCCTTACGTTCAGACACTAATGGGAAGAAAAGAGAGCTAGATTAGTCATGCTAAATATTTTCTTTCATACTAAAGAACAGCAAACCCATGGTGTTATGTTTGGAATAGGTGAACACATGCACCGGGGTACAATCGTCCATAGAATTCAGTATCGCATTTGATGTTGGCACTGGGATGCGTGAAGACTCGATGGGATGAGCTCATCGTAGACATTTTAAGGCAACATTGTCAACAACTCGCCGGAGCTTTATCGCCCTCTAGAGATCGCCGTTTCCTCTCACGTTACCGTCGCATGGGCACACAGATGATACTTACTTTTTCATTCTAGGTATGTTTGTATAAGATTGTGGACGAGGAGACACTTTACGACAGGGACGGCAAAATTGGAGATGGCGGCCAACTGCTACAGCGACATCAAGTCAGCGCTTACTCGTCCGAGTGGATTATTTTTAAGGACGGTCTAAAAGATCTGGTGAGGGACTGGATAAGAAATCCGGCCACCAATAAAGGTGGGTGACACTAGCATGACTCACGATGACAGGCTTGCTGTCTCACTCTATTACCAGCTGTTGAATCATGGGGCGCGATGGCAAACAGGCTACTGTAAACGCCTGGATAAACACACACACTTCCCAATGAGGTCATATTGCTGATGCACAATAATGTACGCCTGGTTTATGTAAACCGTGAATGAAAAGTTGGAGCGCTCACAGATAAAACTGATATTGTTGAATGTGATAGCTTAATGGCCATCTGGCATGTATGCTGCGATTGTCATGAGCCAGAGCAGAGCTTTTGTTGTGCGTGTGTCAACTCTTAAATCATGGCCATGTGAGAGGATTTTCTTCTTGCACGATTCGTGACGTGACGATGGCGTGGTGATGCTGCATTTCGCGATGCAACTGAACATTCATATGAATCATTCGCACCGGGCAAAGTTGGCCAGATGCTCGATAATTCTGCAAAATAACAGCAGATTAAGGCATAATTAAGAATAATACTGATTTACGTCAGCAAAGCAGACAGCCGGCTGCGTGGAACGCATAGTCTGTGGAATAAATTGTCTAGACACGACGTGATGGCGATTTAGACATTCTTCTTATCCGATTTGTTTCTGTAGGATTCTTGATCAGCGCGACGGACCCGGATGAGAATCACGTCAACGGTACCCACATCGATTTTGTTCAGCGAGGAGAGCACCCCAAGTCGAAACAACCTGTGTTTGTGGTGTACACAGATGTGGGTAAGTAGGCCAAGACAACAATGCCTATAAAAGCCCGTCAAGGCATCCCAAAATAACTTGTGTTATGGCAAATGTATGATGAACTTTAGAGAGGAAAAAGAGCAACAGGTCTAAGAGAAAGCAGAGAAATAACATAGACTTCTTGGTGAATAACTTCTTGAATGAGGACATGAGGAGGCAGGACCACATGAGAGACATTTGCAGAGTCAACTCAAACAGTGACGGTAGCTTTGAGGAATGTAAGACAATGCTACTGCGGCAGCGTAGAAGCCTATTGGATGAGAACTCACCAACTGACGAATCAGCAGACGACGGATACGACGACACGTGGGAGGACAATGGTGGCCGAATGCGAAGGCGTCTGCGATCCAGGAATCAGAGGTCAGATCTGACACTGGAGGCGATGAGGCGGACTAACAACTACTGCCAGAAGAAACCACTTTACATCAGTTTCCACGCTCTTGGCTGGGGCAAGTGGATCGTTGCCCCCGAAGGAGTGAATGCCGACTTCTGCGACGGCCAGTGCCCATTCCCATTGACGAGTACACTGACCGCGAGCAACCATGCAGTACTACAGTCTGTCTCCAATCATTACTATCCCAATCAGGTGAAGGCGCCATGCTGTGTACCACAAAAACTGTCCAAGATGAGTATCTTGTATCACGAGACAGAGAAGATCGTCACCATGAGGAGTTATAACGACATGATGGTAGAAACGTGCGGCTGCCGATGAGGACAGAGTCTCAAACTTCTTCTAACGTACAGCAGCTCACACTCTACATATCAACCATTGCTGTGGTATTGCGAGAGCAGGAGGTGCCGCTGTCAATCAAGTCAGGTGTACATATACTCATCTGTATTGGCAATCACTAGTCTACAGCTCTTTCTCTCCCTGCCTACATTTCCACACTACCAAAGAAACTTCTGAACATTCTAATTCGAAAGCTGTAGCATACACCTGTACGATATATTTTTGATAAATATTTGGCTTTAGATGTTCTATAGCCAATCATGTGTAAATATCTGTGTATATAAGAAGTAATTTATTTTTCTATTGGAGCCATATTTCCTATGTGATAACTGCCAACAGCTTTTGATCGATAATAAACACGCTGAAGAGAGTAGAAATGGTAGAGCACACCTTCGTCAGGCTCCAAAGGTATCCTTAACGCACCATCCATATGAAAACAGCAGTTAATTTGGAATGTCAGAAGAGAGTGAGGATGGCGAAAGAGAGAGATGAATCATTTCCCATAGGCTCCGGCGTTCTGAAACTCAATCCTACAGTAGTAAATTCAGGGTCTGCCCGCCTGCTTATGGGAGCCGCCGGCATTGCCTGGCCGACTCTGTGACAGATCAAACGGCCGCCTAATTCAACAGTTACAGTCGTGACGCCATATCTACATCATCAGACGATCTAACAGTGTCACACGAATGAGTGTACATCTGCATGAAAACCGTACTGACAGAAAGTATTGCCTGAGCCAGTCTTTTGGTAAAGATACTGTCCGTCAAATAGCCAGAGTTTCAACTAATAACAATTTTTCTACTTTTACAAGAGAATGTCGAGTTTTGAAAGATTTGAAAAGTGAAATGAAAACGAAATGCAAACGCACTAGAAGCAGGCTGCCACACACGTACAGAAGCGGGCTGCCACACACGTACAGAAGCGGGCTGCCACACACGTACAGAACCAGGAGACGAGTAAAATCAATGACAAGCGATTGATGAGGCGTATTGTAATGGGAAGAACTGAGGACAATACCAGTGGATGAGTTATGGCAACGGTCATTAGAATGAGGAGTTCGCCTTGCGTGGCCTCAGCTGGGGATGTCTAAGTAGCAGATTGTTCACTTGATTCCTTGTAAGCTTAGACTGTTCGTCTGCTATTAGACCTTTGGCTTCCATTTCTCTTTGCCTCTTATTCTTCAGCTGAAAGTACAAGGTGCACTGATGAGGCATTCAAGAATGGAGTGACCAACATTTGAGCTTATATTCCTTATATTATATATAATATATTTAATATATATATTATATTATATTCCAACAAAAAAACATGAGTGCAAATAAATAACCACCAATATTTTGTACGCAAAGACTTCGTTCCGATGAAAAATATCAACAGCATTATTGATAATGATTTTGAAATTTTTGATATGGCGTAACAGCAATATTTGTGTATCTGAAAGTTTGTCATATGTGGTTTTATCATAGGCAAGTGTACATGTTCATGCACTCTTACAAGAGATGCATTTTGAAGATACAGTAACAGAGACTAGACTATGAGCCATTTTGTTTCATACCATGGACGTATTACTATTACTAATGAACCTACCGAATGCTTTCAGTTGAAAAAGCTGGCAAATACTTCTGACTTACAGCAAGGGCCTTACAATGATAACCTGCTTCGTGAGGGAATCAGTAGCCTTAACTCAGATGCAGAGAAGTGCTACTTTAACAACAGCTGACTGATCTCAAAATGTGTTCACCTCCATCTCAGTGAAGCATCTTTGAAACTTGGATATCTCTGCTTCACAATGTTTCGACTCAAAGTCATGCTTCTTGAAGCAGGCAAGGACGGATTCCATTTCACGAGAGCAACTATCTGAAATAGGAAAATAGAAATGATGAAGTGAAATGAAATACCTCCTCGGCCACGTGCATGGGAGTGAGTGATCATAGTAAGTTCAGAATGATACCTCCTAACTTATCTTTGCGACCACGTACTGTATCTTTCAGCTCAGCAGGAAGTATCTGCCGAAATATGGGCTTATTCCTTAGGTTGATGCTTCTATATTTACAATTCCTAAGGTTTTGGAGGCTCTCAGTTAACCGAGGCATTGTAGCTTATTGAAGTAATACCAGGCGCAGCCAACAGCCTGCAAGTCTCCAGTCGAAGGTTTCTTCTCGGCTCTCGAAGACGCTATCTACTAACCGAAGGAATTGAGCTACTGCTTGTTGAGAAAGGGAAGCCAGTATTTCAGTGTTACTGGTTTTATGTGTTTATGTATAGAACTCAATAGTGGGTACTGTATATGGACTCTGCATGAAGAAGGATTCGGTTGCAGAAACAAGAAATCAAACGGCGGTTAAGAGTGCCGCAAGATGATGTCTGAAGTCGCAAAACTTATAGCCGATATACCAACAAAAATATATGTACTGCATTTTTCTGGATAATTATGTCAATCATACGAATCAAAAGTTATTAACCATCATTGAAACCAGAAGATAAGAGCAAAATATACCTCTAAACCACGTAAAGTTATGTATGCTATTGAGAGTATAAAATAATCTCTAACGAAGTTTTCATCTTTCTCCCACATTTTGACAGAGCGCGAGAGATGAAAGTAGTAGCGTAGTTCATTATTGTTGTTTTGGAGAGACATCTACTGTGTTACCATGAGTGACAATCTTTGTAACATCAAGGGAAGGCAGGCCAAACGGAGAAGGCTTCTTGCTATGCAGGTCCTTTTATTTCACACATTTGGATGCAACTAGGTTGCTAACGCTGATGCGGACATGTTGCGATAGCAGAAGGAAAAATACACGATTATCGACGTTATCCCTTTTCGATCCCTTTGGGCACTACATACGTAGTTCCATCCTGCTTTAAAAACACGGTGTTTCAAAAGCCTGTGTCCCGTGGAAGAAATATGAATATCTGCTAGTCCTTGCAATAGACTGGATGTAGATACATATAGGGCTCACTTATCTATAATCCACATGTGACATTCTTGCTGCTATTCGCTTTATGAATTCTTGCCATTGTTTCTTATGGTGGTGCTCCTTGTGTGCACTGCCTTCGAACTTCTATTAGGTTATGGTATTGATAATGTGGTACAGTGATGGTGCAGGCTATCTGCAATATCACAGATTCGATTTCACATAAAAAAGCATGACTCGTTAATGCTGCACCTGGTGTGGATGAAAGCAAACACTGTTTACTCAGATAGATTTCCGCTGTTGCTATGGGTACATAGAGCAAGATTTAACCTGCACTGTTAGCTTGGTGGTGATACATGCTGCAGAACTCCTCTCTACAACAAACATTATGTCCACTGCAACACCATTGTTTTACCAAGAACCCACTAGGGAACTGAGTCATAAGCTAAACATTCTTCTCTGCTCCTCACACAATACAGCGTTAGTGACTTACTTACCCATTTAATTTATAATTTCTGCAGTACTGGTGCACATGATATATTGTACATGTCAGTGTCGGCACTGTGTCCAGACCTGTTTGTAAAACAATGTGTAAGCTGTGACACGTGCCATCTTACCATCAATAATTCTTTGATGTTCTGTTACAGATGGGCGTTAGACCATCAGATCTTGGCTCGGCCCTCGGTAACCAACCAGAGACGTAAGTTGATGTTCACCGTAGCTGTTGGCTTTATCTGCAGTGGTATGACCCATCTCCCCACTATTTTCATGCTCTATTTTTTGCTGGTGCTGTATATAGTTGATAATGAAAACCTACTGTGTTATGATGCAGTGTCTAAAATAGTTATGTATACATTCTGAATTTTTATTTCCGCCCCTTTTCCTTTAGCTAGCCTGTAGGTGTTTGTATGTGGGGATGTGACTCAGAATTTCAAAAAGTGCGTAAACCTAACTCCATAAGTGGGCTCACCATAGGCTAGGTTCCTAGATTCTGCGTAGGCGTTTTGAAACCAGGCTATAATATAGCGAGTGATATGAATGTAGAAACCAGGCTATAATATAGCAAGTGAGATATGAATGTAGAAACCACAGTTGAGTAGTGGATGATATTTTTGTCCAATGAAAGCCGACAGTCTGGACAGTTTGGCAGCTGAAGCCAAATGTACTTTGTACTCATTGGATGCACAAAGTATTCATATCCAGCTGGCCAAAAAGCTATCCAATGCCACAGGAGATGCTCAGCTTGGATTGTCTCGGCTAAAGATGATAGAAAATGAATGTATAAAAATACGCCCTTAGTAACTAAGTAGCCTCCAGGGGCACGTACGTACATAGGCTGCTACCGGCATCAGGTATCAAACTCCTGCCTCTACAAACATGGAACTCAGCTTTTTCTACTCTCCAGCACAATCTGTGCATTTTTTTACATATGAATCAAATTGATGAATTAATTATCCATCCAGCTAATCATCTAACAGTATGGAAAATATGAGACTTTTTTATCATTACTTGTCATTACTTGTAGATTACTGGTTTGCTTGTTGCTGATTTGCCGATTTGCTGATTCAGTTTTACGATTATGATGAGAGAATATCTGTGCCATCTGTCTGTATGACTGATCCTATCTGTTAGCAGCACTGTGTCAGAGAGCAAACCACCCGCTGCACTGAAGAATGATGGAGAGAGTAAACACGTATGTCTTTCTTCTCTTGTCTCTCTCCCGTCCGGTCAGTCCAGCACCATGAGTAGAGGACTGATGTGTTTCTTAACCTCCGACCTCTAATTTATTTTGTGATCAAGTTGAATGATTTGGAGTGATTGGTTTCCCGGTTTTGTCTCTTGTGGTGAGATGGTGCTTATTTCCATCCTACAAGTATTGTTGGACATGAGTGATACATGTACTCATTTGTCAGTAATGGCGGGTGCGTAGGAGCTATTTTTCTATGTTTTCTATGTTGTGGAGGTTTTTGATCTATGTCACACTGTGCAATCGATATTGCTGTTATTAGGATGGTGAGAAGTTTGAAGAGGAAACACCTGCTGTGTTTACGGACTCCAGTACTTTCCTCAAGGTTTGTAGGCTGCTAGGGGTGGGGGGAGGGGCGATATATCCGTAGAGATCATAGGTGATGTATTGATTTACTGAGGCACAAACTAATTTGTTACCCAGGGCACCCAGAGTGAGAATCCCCACAACGACTACTGTCAGCACTTCATCGATACTGGCGAACGGCCTCAGAACTTCATACGTGATGTTGGTATGGCTTCCTTCCATTTCCTCTCCCCGAGGCGGCGGGCCGGGGGGGGCAGGGGGGCGGGGCAGGAGAGGAGACGAGGAGGCGAGAGGGGGGAGGGGGGGGAGAGGGGGGGGGGGACGGGGAGGGGGG
>ERZ1740065.1472-NODE-1472-length-14129-cov-11.651059_pt1 | contig 14129 bp, 10 predicted proteins | sample MGYA00581738_ERZ1740065 | MGnify/ENA primary metagenome ERZ1740065 (study PRJEB43018, sample SAMN04849749) | marine metagenome | isolation source: floating plastic debris | place: Pacific Ocean | collected 2008-09-01 | study: EMG produced TPA metagenomics...
CATTTTCTTTTTTATTTTTGATTCCCCCCCCCCCATCCCTACGAAATATTCTATGTCATCAGTGTTGCCTACCCCCAGAGGCAAAATAGTGGATGTTTTCAAACCTCTATCCGATTACTGTTTCGAGTTAACGGGAAAGTCTGGGGAGGTCTCCCCCCATAGGAATCTTGACATCTCAAATGTTCTTCGGCCAAAGCATGCCATGAGATGACCGAAACTATCACCACCTCGAATGAAGTAGAGTTGGCTATACTGTACTGCTACTATATCTACCATTCAAACATCCTCAATACTGTTCATAAAGGCTGTAGTGTGTGCTGTAGAGACCTAAATGGCAAGAATTTCTTACATGGAGCTGATGAACTATTATTTTTTACACATGAAACCAACCCTCTTCCCATTAGCCGAGTTTGACGATGTAAACATAGCATACATGACTAGAAATTCTGAACATCATGGTGGTAGATCGTAAAGGCTGATAACTACGCTGAAAATCATAGAGTTGGCAAAACTGTCAGTCATTAATTATGAGAGGCTCACATGCTTGTGGAATAAGATCAAATCAAAGAGATTCAGAGACAGAAACAACAAGCAAGTCATGACAAAATATCTATGCTAGATCAACTAATATTGTATATCTATGCTAGATCAACTAATATTGCATATCTTGCTAGATCAAGAGAGAGGTTATATGAACGAAAGAAGAAGTCGAAGCACTCGAAGAGAAGCAGGTATGTACAGAAGTCACACAGCTGATCATGTGATGAAGTTTATGGTTCAGCGCTTATATGACATCACTGTGAGCTGCTGCCGTCTGTTATACGATGCATGTCTCTCTGATTAGAAGTGACTCGGGCAATAGCAGATCTGATTGGAGTTCCGATGATTCAAGGAGTAAGAAAAGTTCCAAAAGTCACCGCCATAAGCACAGGTGTGGTTTATACTATAGATACTATGCTATGTAATTACTATCTCATTGCTGCTGTATGGAGGTGTGTCAGATATACTGTCCAGCACAGCGTGAAATTGCAAGCCTTGGGTCTTTGTTGTTATGGTGAGATGTGGGGGTGGGCTAGTATGCTATACTGTGGTAATACTAAAGTAGTTCATAGGCAAAGCTTACTTACTCCAGAAAACTTATATATTCCAAAATTCCTACTGCGCTGATAAAAAATATTATGGTTGATTATAGTAAGTGGCGCAGTAGAAGTTACAATGTCAAGGTCACAATGATACCATTATAAGCTAATCCTGTGTTTACTTCTTGCTCACTAAATATTTTGACCTTTCATTGTTTGTAGTGCTAATCCTCCCCACAATCCTAGTAGCTACTCCTAGTAGCTACTCATACTAGCTACTCATACTAGCTACTCATACCATTGACTTTGAGTATTATAAATATGTTGACAAGACCGGATTACTGGAAATATGTATCACAAGTAGCTGTCTGCTCCATGGCGCTGTGTGGGTGTACTGGTCATTTCTATCTGGACTGTGGCTCCGACCCAATCAGTTAATTCTCTTAAATATGATAGATTTCCCTGTCCATAGATTTACACATTTCATGGCTTGCTTGCTGTTTGATGTGGTGGTTGTATCGGCATATAGAGCTTGTCTACCTCACAGAATCAGATAGGAAAACTTGGGATAACTTTACACACACATACAGCTTTCTCTATAGCCTAACGCTGACTCCAGTAACTAACAGTATTCATCACTCAACAAGCAATACAGGAGACACATCAATTTACTTCATATAAGCATTCACCCACATGATTTTGAGCGTGAACCATGGCCACAACTCCAAAATAATTTACAATGCTGTTTCATACTTGACTAACGCTGCAGCCCAAAGCTCCTACTTCCCTCCCATTCAGACAGGTTCTATATGTTCAGTTGGTCTCACACATACATATCATATACGTATACACATCGTACGCACATACATATTTTACGCACATTGTGTCCCGTGAAACTCCTTCTGACTGTCAACGGACTGTCAACGGGTGATGCTTGTATATTCGTCGTTTTCACACAAATGTGGCAGCAGTACAGACCTATGTCAATGCACTATCTCTCCAACACCGATGCCCCAGTGGAGTATGAATAGATGTTTGCACAGCGTACCCCGTTGCCATCATTAGCCCAATCACAAATTCATGTATTTTTCTGTGAATGTATTGGTGCCAAAGTACAGTGGTGCGCAAAGTTCTTCAATGATTCGAAGTGCTAAACAGTGCTGTGAGAAAAGAAAAATACGTCTGATATTGATGGAGACTGGGCCATGGTTTAAAGCACACTCATGTATTAGGGGTGATGGCCAATTTCTACAACTCAGTTGGTTTCTTTAGCACCCCATAGACACTGTATAATTCATTATGTCTATTGTCACAGCAGTTGAAAAGTAGGGCTTTGTTATACTCTGAGATTCAAACAGAACAGTGTTCCAATATCAATAGGTTGTTTCCTCTCCCGATATACGAGCTCTAGACAGGGAATTGATATTTGGCTCTTGATTTGAGGTACTGAGTAAGGAAAAGTTCTGGTAAAGTCAGCAGTCTACATGTGACATTGTACAGTGATTGCGGTTTTAGGATGTAGCCTTTCGTGAATCCACCGTAAGGTCGAAAGACCTGGTTTTCTCGGATGAAGTAACGACTATCAGCCGTCTGTTTGAGCACACAGTCATCATAGTACCGCTCACGCAGACTACGCAGCTTGTTCACCTCGTATTTCAGTGCGCTAGGTGTAAACTCCAACGCAAGTTCTTTGTTCAGTTTGTCATAGAAATGTTTGTAGATCAGTTCATCAGCCGAGTTAAATGCTCTTATGTGCTCATCCACTGCTCTGTATCTAGATCCGTTCTGATCAAACATCATCCTTACTGGCTTTACCTGAGAATTCTGTGTGAAATACACCAAACTTTCTATGGTCCAGTTGAGCCTCTTACCCAGCAGTATTAGAGATTCGTCAAATCGTTCAGTTATCATGACAACAGAGAATACACTGTCCAGGTACCTGATGTAGTCCAACACAGCTGCTTTATCATCCATTCGTCCTGGTTGTAAACCTAAATCAAATGCTTGCATATTTCTCACCGGTAGTTTAGTTAAAGGACAAAGAGCCGTTGATGCTGCCTCTGCATAATGTTCGCTCTTCATAAAGGTCTCAATCGGTTCTTTGAAACAGAATTCATTCATGTTGAAGTACTGGTAAGCTGATCTGAAGAGTGCGACTGGGTCTCGCAGTATGGTAATATACTTAGCAGTAGGCTTCATCACTTGAGCCATCTCAGGTTTTTCCAATATAGCATGATGTGCGAGGACATCATATGACAACTTGTCCTTTTCTTTCTTCACAAACTGTGATCTGAATCTAGCCGGCCACAAGAAAGATGCGCGATATATTGGTACGGCTACTGTTAGGTTATGGAGAATGGCGTACCGTAGAATTATGTTTTGAAGGGTAGAACTACCAGTTTTGTGAGTCTTCAGAAGTACCACTCCAGGTGTAGAGTTCTTATGTGACCCTTGAATATTTTTAATTTCCTTCAGCAAAGAAGTAGGGTTCAATAAGTAATGAGCTTGTCGCTCGGTATAAACGTGATCTTCTTCCTGCACTCGCTCAAGCCAAGCTCGCATGCCCAATTTTCGCGGATCGAGTGCTTGAGCAGCAGCAACTATGTCAGATGGTCTATACGTGTATAGCAAGTAGACCGCGTCTATTATCAGTAGTACGACAAGGACTACAGCGCACTGCTTCAACCTTCTTACAAGCATTTCTTCTGTCCATCTATCTAAGCTTGTTTAAATAAACGCGTGGTGTGGATTGAGCTCTGTCGAGGAACGCGGTGGTGTGTAGTCTCACGTCACTTCACATCTCTTCAGCAAGTTTACTAGCTAAGTCTCAGTGGCATGTATAAAAATGATAGAGTCGTTCTGTGTCTTAAAACTAGAACATTACCAAAGAAATCTAGTTCCAAGTCATACTTTCTATACTTTCGCTTTATCGACCGAAGTCACTGGAGCAACTAAACGAAATCGTTCGAGCGGAATCGATGTTTTATCCCCGCCTATAATCGTTCAACGTGAGGCGTTCTGGTAGTAAAATAAGAAACTAAAAATATTTTGCTGTCTATCCTAAAAGAATAGCCATGAAACTTGTTTTTTATCATATTATATGAATCGAATCGAATTACTTTCGTAATAATTCATTCGTGTATGAGACGATAACTCCGTAGGCCACAGCAAACCGTTCCGAATAGTAGAAGTAAACAGCATATCTTCTCCCCTCCCTCACAATCTTTCTCAGTACTTTGTGTGGTCACTTGCTTTCATCACTCTACTCTGCACTATCTGTATTTCATCTTTCTATCCCTCCCATGCTCTGCAACCTCTGCACCTTCATGTATGCATACTTCATACTTCACTAATATGTCCGCTGGAGAGATCATAGGTTTTCAGTTCTCATGAAATGTGAGTAGTGAGTGCCTGGAGTGTTTTATTTTATTGCAGCGATAGGAATTGATAGAATCGTATGCTGGAAGTTAAATGTTGTTAACCTAGTATTACTGTGGAACTGGGTTTGATAGCGGCAGTTGCAAAAATAGCGATGGAAATAGCTACCATTGGATTACGGTTATAGCTTATATGGGAGTACTGTCTTTCCATTTGTGGGATTTCTATCATTAGATCCCTATAATTTTCACTTGTTGGTGAGTTTAGAGGAAACACTAACATTTCTGTTGCTATCAAATCCGTTTATACAGTAATTCAAACTCTGGGTATGAAACGTCATGCTGCTTTCAAACTCTTCAGCTGGAACAAACAAAGTTGTCTCTCAAAAAAGTCTCAAGCTCTATGTACTGCCTCATTACACTACTGGGTGTCTCACAATGACTTCATAGTCCCATAGCATTGCGAAAAGCAAACTAAATTTGCTAACTGCCTGCTAGCGGAAACAACCTGAGGGCATAACATAGTGAGTGCACTAGTGCAGTCCCACAGCCCTCAGAGAGCCTCAGTGTAGTGAGAAACCGGCTGAAATACAAACTTCTGCTGTGATGAATTGCATTGTCACTTCTCACATTCCAGTAAACGAAAGGATAAGAAGCGATCTCGATCTCCTTCTGATATCATCGAGCAGAGAATCAATGATCTGGAGGAGCAAAGAGAACAGAAAAGGTTTTAGATAAGTTTATCTCGCTATTACTTTGAATTACTTTTACATCTGAAGTAATGTTAGGATGATTTCTAGGAGGGACAAGGAGCTCTTGAAAGCTTATGAAACTCCTGAGGAAAAACGAGCTCGGCGACTCGCTAAGAAAGAAGAGAAAGAGAAAAAGCGTAAACAGGAAATGGGGTGGGACAATGAGACTCTGGTTTGTTTTCCCTGATATCAATGGGCGTCTGATTCTCAATCTCCTGTGCTTTAAATTACGTTTTCTTCGTAGCAATACAGCAATGAAGACAATCCATTCGGGGACCACAACCTAATGCAGCCATTTGTCTGGAAATCAAAGTTGAAGAAAGAGGGCAAGTCTCTTGATGAGTTGGATGTGATGAAGATGAAGAAAAACAATATGGAAGAGAGCAGGGTAATGTTGCTGTTCTGCTTGCACATCGGAAAATCGGCCGATTTCCATTAGTATTACACGATGGTACTATGCGTAATCACTTCTGTAGTAGGAAAGATTCATCTTTATGCTGTTGTATTCTTATAGCGAGAACTGGAGAAAGTAAAGAAACGCCAACTTGAGCGTGAGCGTGAGAGAGAGGCTCGTGAAGAGGAGCGATCGAGGGAGCAGAGAGAGAAGGAGACAGAATTTTATTCCGCTTGGGAAAGACAAGAAGACAAGGTAAGCGACAGTGTTCACACTTTCTGCTCACAATATTCGGTAGTTTGGTATTCATGTTTATATGAAACCAGTTTTACTCGATAACAATATAACCAATAGCAATAACCATAGTAAGTAAGGTACCACTTGCACTAGCTCTGTGATATAATGGCTTCAGTGTCGTACTCTGGTTCTCGTCAGAGCATCAGCCAGACTTTTGATTGGATGGTTAATAGCCATCCTCTGACAGGCGGTATCAATCACAACTAGATTTCATTCATCTTACCAGTTACCGTTGTTATAGACATAGATATAGATATTGGACAGCATTGCTTGGGTTGCAATCATCAAGTGCTGCTGCAAGCTTTATGTCTATGGTACGGTTCATCAATTACTGATTGCTGTATAGTTTCATCTGGAGCAAGCTAAGGAAAGGTCAAAGATAAGAATAGAAGATGGCAGGGCCAAACCCATCGATCTATTGGCCAAGTATATCAATGCTGAGGATGATGACATGTCTGTTGAGATGCATGAACCCTATACATACTTAGAGGTAAGTAACTGCTACGGCCAGCTGTGACGTTGGTATCTCAACCTATCGTGTGACGTGTGACGTATGACCTGTCACAGGGGCTGACAGTTACTGACTTGGAAGATCTTCTGGCTGATATCAAAGTATATTTGGAGCTGGAAAAGGGTAAAAACCAGGATTACTGGCGAGACGTGACGACCATAGCAGAAGACAAACTATCCCAACTGCAGAAAGTTCAGCCATCTTCATACGGTTAGAGCTTGTTACTGATCGCAGTGCCTAATAGAGGAACATAGTCTACTCTCAATATTCTGTAGAGATCAGTGGCCTGCATGTTGGAGAAACACAGGCTTTAATGAACTATGAATGTATGTGAACTTTAGATCTTCCTTTTGGGTCTCTGACACTATGAAGTAGCTAGAGCAAAAGTTCATCTATGAATTGGTCTGCAACTGACACTAATTCTGCTGTCTCATATTTTTTGATCATGCAGAGGTCAGGGACAGACGAGACGGCATCCACACGGCTGTAAGTACAGAAGTCAACTCCGTGTTTAAAGGGAAAACCCTGAATCAGCTGACCATCCTGCAGGATCAGATCAATAAGAAGCTGAAAGGTAGTTCTAAGATCGCTTTGCCTCACACTTGGTGACCTCATGGTACATAGGCCGGTCTGATGTTTGTATGTCTGTATCAGGCGGAGAGGGAGTGGATGTCGGGTACTGGGAGTCTCTGCTGCAGCAGCTCAAGGCACACATCGCTCTCACTCATCTGAGGGATCGACATCAGGCTATTCTCAAGTCAAGGCTGGCTAAGCTGAAACAAGAGGTGAACACTAATTAAACCTTGTCAATTTTAAAAACTGGATTGCAAGTGAAGCCGTTTGGCTTCAGAGCGACTGCTTACTTCTCGGTCTCAATTATTTTACAGTCAGTTGTTGTCAGGTCCGATTTTTATCGCTATTTACATTTTCCAATTGTTTCAGCAAGCTCTTGAGTCATATGATGTGAAACCAGAAAGGGAAGACAAGTTCAAGCCTCCCCTTCCCCCTCCACCATCCGCGTCGACTTCAGATGAGCCAGGAGCCTCTGAGGCTGATGCCAACCAGCCCTCTACATCTACTGCAGTAAAAGAGTCCAGTTCGCTGTAAGTAATCCATGGTTGTGGTGAGTACTATTTGTCTCTTTCTCTGCCTCTCAGTGATGTTCTGCTGCTTGTGTTCAGGGATCCTCCTGAAACGCTCCCTCAGGAGAATGAAACGGACGTCGCGGATGAGTACGATGCCGGCCGCTGCTCGCCCATACTCGTATCGGCCAATGATATCGAGGAAGGCACGCTCATCTACAGTCCGCACGAGGACATGAAGAGACTCGAACTGCAGAGATTGTCACTTAAGAACACCGGAAAAGTGCAAGTACGTTTTAGATGTTTGAGGGTAATTAGTCACGCCATCATCCAACAGTCGATAGACACCAACCATCATCATTTATCCTGCAGACTGACGGTGACAGTGCACTATTGAAACGCGCACAGGAGGGTATGAACACGGACGAAGCAAGATTCTCTGTTGAGTACAATTTAGAGCAGCAGAACTTTGTTTGGAGTGACAAGTACCGGCCACGCAAGCCCAGGTTCTTTAACAGAGTTCACACTGTATGTAATACAGATACATTATCCTATGGCAGTCATCAGCTGGTAGCAGCAGCTTCTAGTGACGTCGTGATTTGTAGGGATTCGAATGGAATAAGTATAACCAGACTCACTACGACATGGATAACCCGCCACCTAAGATCGTTCAAGGCTACAAATTCAACGTAGGACACGCTCACATCCTGCTGTATAGTTTCTGGATTATTGCAGTCTGCATGTATGAGTCGTGTCTGTAGATCTTCTACCCAGACCTAATTGATAAGGCAAAGACTCCCGAGTACTCCGTAATACCTATCGAAGACGATCGCGAATTCTCTATCCTCAAATTTTCGTCCGGACCCCCGTATGAGGTATGACCTCTGTGATAATACGCATCAGTCGATCTATGTGCCCATAGCTCATATGAAAGGTGCACCTACATCCTATACTGTGTATCGCTCCATTGTATTTCAGGACATCGCGTTCAAGATTGTGAACAGAGAATGGGAGTACTCCTACAAGCATGGATTCAAGTGCCAGTTTCACAATGACATTTTTCAGTTGTGGTTTCATTTCCGCAGGTACCGTTACCGACGATAAGTCATGGACAGGTGACTTACCTGTGTACACTTTACGATCTTTAATCCCTGCTGCAAGTATTCCAGTCAATGACAGTCCCAAGAATCAACATTAGCAGCATATGTTCCATCCTTTTATACCAGATATGTGTATATACTGTACCAACTACACTGTTTTCAGTTACTATCTTATCACTTATTTGGTAATACATAAATTCTTATTCTGCTGAATTTTCCGATAAGAGTTTGGTTGTCGCGATCTATAGGCAGCAGCCGGTTTGCCTGACTAGCAGCCGCCGTACAGGCTTGCACTTCATACGTATGACCACCGATGCTTGAGATGGCTGGAGTTCAAGTCTCACGGAATGCATCACCTGTTGTTGGATGCTAGGTACTTAGCCCCCCAGCATTTGGGAGAGTGGTAAACTGGATGGATAGTTGGATTGCTACTCGAGTAGTCAGTGAGTCCAGATATCCAGTTACTACCTTGTACAACTGCACTTGTATTTCAATCCGGAGATACAGGCATTGAATGAGTGACCAATAAGGGAGGTTAGAGGATTACTCTGTCAGTTCAGAGGTGCATGCATCCCGGGAGCTTTCACCTTGGTCGATGGCAATGCTGTTTGGTGTTGCCAAAGATAGCTTGAGTCTGCGGGTGAGGGTTCTGAATGACTCATCACTGTATCTGTATCGTCCATAGAGCTAGGGACACAAAGCTCTTCGCTCATGCCAGAGCCGTATACGGCTCTGGCTCATGCAACATGAACGAACACCTTTGCTATGCGTCTCTGGCTCTATGTCCACCGACCACGACCGTATGCAACTCGGGTAATCGTATCTAATGCCGCGTTAGAGAATGTGGTCCGCATACAAGTGGTGTACGAAGTAGTACATACACTAATATCAAAACTAGAAGTTATGGAATAATTTATTCTGTTTAAAGTTAAAAATTTCAGAATTTCTTTGACATTTTAAAAATATTTATTAATTTAATTCAGTTATTTGCCGAAATGTCATTTTTACACTAGTCCAGTTGTCACCGGATACGAACACGACTACACAACCTGCCAACTCGCCGGTTTTGTCTTTAGAACTCATTCACTATTCTGCCACCCAGTTGGATAGTAGATCTACTTCTGTGACCAACTCTTCGTCTGCCAGTAGTAGGTAACTTTGATCTCATTATCTTCACGATATTACCGTTAAGTTGTATGTACTTAAATGCTGTTCTAAGTAGATGTAAGAGTAATGCCAGTGATAGTAATGCGAGAAGAGAATGGATTGATGAGTGGTTGATTGTCAAACTGTTACTTTTATGATCGTCATTTTTTAGGTATGAAGCTTCTGTTGTTCATCAGTATTGTGCTTGCTCCCTGTGTCTTTTCCCAAGAAGAGACCACAGCAAATTTACTAGTGTCCAAGACGATATTGAACAAATATCTCGTCCAGGGAAAAGACCTCACTGTAGAGTACAACTTATACAATGTTGGTGATGGGTAAGTATGCAGCATAAAGTAATGCATATAAGTTTATTGGTTTTGTTATCTCACTAACTGATGTCAATAATTCTTCCAGACCAGCATTTAATGTGCTACTCCGTGATGCCACATTCCCACCATCTGACTTTCAAGAAGTCAGTGGTATGTTAGAAGTTAAGTGGGATAGAATACCAGCTGGAGGCAATGCAACACATGCTGTTGTCCTAATGCCTCTCACACCAGGATACTTCAACTTCTCATCTGCTGACATTCGTTACAAAGCATCAGAGTCATCTGATGAGATCCAGGTATGCGTTTACTGGTGGAGGGAATGTACTTGGAACTGTTTGGTGTCTCAAGAACTATGATGTCATCTATCGTTTAAAGATCGGTTACTCATCTGCACCAGGACAGGGAGGCATCGTCAGCTTGAAAGATTTCGAGAGAGTATTCTCTCCTCATGTAGTAAGTGTACTTCATTATTTGTCACTCTGGACTGTATATAATAGATGTGGACTGCATTGTTGTATTCTCTGCTGCTAGGCTGACTGGGCGGTATTTGCTCTGATGACAGTGCCCACCCTGGCATTCCCATACTTCCTATGGTCTAAGTCTCACAGCCAGTACAAGGAAAAAGTCAAGCACAGTTAATTGTATATTTCATGTATATTGTAAACATCATGCATCAAACTTAGTACTATGATTTTTATATTAATACTGTAAACAAAATCTAATAAAGACCTTAGTGGTAAATAGTTCCATTAATTATTAGAGACTAGATTAGCGTGACTATGATTAGCTATGACTAGTGTGATCAGCACCAGGATAATAAACTACTAACGGCGTTCATCGCGGCGGCGACTCAAATACTCCTCAATCCTCGTACGAATATCATGGAGATCTGCCTCACAAACCTACAGTAGACATGACCTCGTGTTACCCTGACATCACGAACAACTGTATGTAACAGAGTGCTGACCTGTTGGTGGTGTCTGGCCATCTTGACATCATTCCAGAGGCACTCGTGGACGGCAGGCTTGTCAGTCATCTGTATGACACCTTTCATCAGTTCCTTAGGATTATCAGCAGGCGCATGCATGCCGAACGCATCTAATATACTCTCTGAGAACTTGGAGAAATGGGCAGTAGCCGAGATGATGGTAGGGACATCAGAGTTGTGTCTGTCAGCGACATATTTCGCTACAGCAGTGTGTGGGTCAAGCATATAGCCTATAATACAATTCCATGGGTATAGAACACAGTGGGTTATACAGCAGTCTGTGTATGTGTGTATGATATAATGTACCTGTCCTCTTAAAGGTTTCTTTGATTGTCATTTTACTGTCCGAGTCAGTGCACCAATCGCTGGTAAAGTCACACTGAATCCTTGAAAACAACTGTAACACAATGTTCAATATATTACCTGTGGACCAGGGAGTCGGGCACACTTCCAGCCATTGCTACAGTGATTTAGATGGATTAGATAGCTGATCCATAAAATACATGCAGCCTATCGTGGGATGTACACACATGAAATTGATATTTATCAGTGATCAGTGACAACACAGATGACAGTGAGTGAAGATTACATACAGTCACAACTCATACAGACCTGAGGACTCTGACGGACGGAGAACCGACCCGTCTGCTCCAACGAAGAGAAGAGAGAACTGACCAACTGATGGTCGTTTCCAGAGGCTGAGTAGAGGTACCTCTCTAGGTTAGATGACTTCAGTATGTCAATTGCTGGTGATGACGTCATCTTGAGCTACAGTAAATCTTACAGTCGCAGCAGAGAGAGCAGTACAATCAGAGTACCACGAAGTGTGCTGAGAGACTTGCCATTGTGACAAGCAGTTTTACTCATGGAATGGTGCCACTATCGACCTCCTGCCAAGTCCCACCAAACGAAGTTTACTAATATATATTAGTGCTGCATTTTTTTCAAAATAATTTACCTTCCAAAAAATATTTTTAACCTTGAATTTGATTTTAATCTTGCTGAGGGGGAGAGTGAAAGATTTTATTCATGACAAACAGGAGCAGAGAAAATAAAAATTAATAAGCAAAAAGTGACCGTAGAATATTCCTGTATCAATAACTTACAACTAAAAACTAGTTTCAGAGCCATATAATTCACAGCAGTATCATTGCTACCAGTTGCAGCAGTTGACATTGGCATCATTGAACATCTTTGGTGGGTCATTAGTGGTATTAAACTGTGCTGGTGTTGAGTTTGCTTAGATAAATATGCAATCATACATAATTCGCAGATCCTTTTAACATATTATTCTTGGTTTATCAGTGAAAATTTACCCTCAAACTAACCACACGATTAATCTTGTGGCATAAAATTAATCTTGCAAGCGATTGATCCCAGTTAAATCTTAGAATAACTCGATTAAAAATGCAGCACTAATATACATACCCTCCCCTCCACTATCATCGGGCCGTTTCCCATGCTACTAGACTACAAACAACAGAAAGTGCGAATACTGGCTACAGTTGCCATGCAGTGGAAGGCCTACCTTTCGGTTGTTAATATCATAGTCTCCACTGGTGAGAAACTCACTAAGAATCTTGTTCTCGTTTGAGGCCACTATCATGCGTCGGAACGGTAAACCCATTTGCTGAAAGTATAAAATGTATAAAATCTGAGCAGCTGTATGAAGCAGACAGAAACTACAGGCATATATAGAGGCATATATAGAGGCATATATAGAGGCATATATAGAGGCATATATAGAGGCTTTCCATGATGCGACAAAACGTTAGCATCTGCGCATCGATGCATTTTTCTGGTAATGGAAATGCTGGAGTTGATGCATTATCAAAACACTTTACTGCCGAGAGGAAGTCAATCAGGTGAAGTGACTTGTAGACGGTCGATGTCTTTACGCATGTGCATTGGCATACTGTGTTAACACATATCTTCACGATAAACACACGCTACTAGTCACGGATTGATGGTTTCTTATTCAAATTCTTATTCAGATCATCATCTGGTCGATTGACAGAATTTGCACCTGCGTTTACCTTTTTAATTTGTTTAATATAGTTTTTTCCGAGTTATGACCTCCACCATATGCAATCAACACACACTCATGGAAATACGGCCATCCGGGTCCTTATTGACAACTTCTCTCGCATCATGGAATGGTAGTAATAGAGGCTACTATACCTTGGCATAGTAGGCCCCGAGGATGTTACCAAAGTTACCGGTGGGAATGCATATATCCACCTCATCTCCGAGGCCAACGTGGCCATTCCTTACCATGAGTATATACGACCAGGCGTGGTACACCACTTGTGGTAGCAAGCGTGCAATGTTTATAGAATTGGCAGCGCTGAAACATAGAGATTAACATGAGCCGAGGAGAGCGGCAGGAGGCGGGAGAGGCGGTGATAGAGTAATGAATAGCCGACCTGAGAACGTAACCAAACTTCTTACTCAGCCAGTCATTGTATGCCTCGTCCGTAAATGTGTCCTTTATAGCTGTTTGACAGAAGTCAAAATCTCCTTTCACTCCTACATTGAGAGTAAAACATAGACTGAGAATACATTGATAAGTGCAACAGTAGGAAATAAAGTCAACAAAGCTACCTATCACACATGTTCTTGGGCTAGTGACAGATGTCATTTGAGCTTTCTGAATGGCACTGACACCATTCTCGGGGAAGAGGATAACCACATCACATGACCCTGTGAGCAGAATATGACATATATAGACGGACTAGAGCAGAGTGAATAGATACAATGCAGTTGCCCTACATCACCTGTGTGGCGTGAGAATGCATTGAGAACTGCTCCACCTGTATCCCCAGAAGTGGCCACAAGGATGAGGGGCCTGCAATTGCATCATTATAAATGTACACTGACACTCGCCTCTCACTGACACGCACCTCTCACCGACACGTACCCCTCACCGACACGTGCCTCTCACTGACACACACCTCTCACCGACACGACCATCTCACAGACACTAAACACTCAAAAACACAAGAAAATCAAAGACAAAAAACTCAACGCAACAAAAAGCTCAGAAGACCAAGACTCTCAGAAACTCGAAGAGC
>ERZ1740065.1473-NODE-1473-length-14123-cov-11.850583_pt1 | contig 14123 bp, 6 predicted proteins | sample MGYA00581738_ERZ1740065 | MGnify/ENA primary metagenome ERZ1740065 (study PRJEB43018, sample SAMN04849749) | marine metagenome | isolation source: floating plastic debris | place: Pacific Ocean | collected 2008-09-01 | study: EMG produced TPA metagenomics...
TTAGTTTTGGTGTTTTTCTTTTTTTTTTTCTTTTTATATTCACTTTGAGATTTCGTTCTTTGTTTTGGGGTGAGAGGGAGTGAGAGGGGCGAGGGAGATGGAAAGAGAGAGGAGGCTGGAGGCTGGAGTGGGAGAGGGAGGAGGTTGGAGTGGAAGGGGAGAGGGAAGAACGGAGGTGAGAGAATCAACGAGAAAGGAGAATAGCAGAGATAAAAAGCAATGGTAGAACAGCTCTAAGAGAAGCTTCCACCACCAGGTCGTCTCTTACCTCCTTAGAGCCAAACTTGAGACAATTGTAGCCGAATGCTGCACTCTCCAGAGAGGAAGTACCGCCCATTACAGCCGCAAACAGCATAATAAACCATTTCCTCTCATTTACACAAAAACTAAAATAAGAACCAGTTAGAATGTGAGGACAATAGCCTGAGGGACCAGCACTGCAGGGAATGGAGATAGATAGGGTAAGGACAATAGCCTGAGGGAGTTATCAGCCAGCAACACTGCAGGCTGCAGGGAATGGAGATAGATAGGGGAAGGACAACTAATGGGTTTCTACACTGCATTAACACATGGACTTGTAGCCACATCATGGAAACACGAAAGTAGCCTTCTAGTAGTACATCTCTACATTGGTACGGAATTTCATGGAAAGTACTGAAAGTGTATCGTGCTATGGTTTCAACAGATTTATTATTCTGGAGCAAATGATCTGCAACTGCTGTGAGATGATGTGAGATGATGTGAGATCCTGCCCTCCCCCCATAGGTCCGAGAATGGAAATGACAAACACAAATAACCAATAGCAAGCAATAGAGGGACGATGGCTGTACATCATCATAATATATACTGTAATGGATGTCTCTGAAACTTCATTTTACACTGAATAAATATCATATCATTCATATATTAGATAACTATAACATCGCTCATTACTGGTGTTACCATCTTCATCATAATTTTTGCTATAGTTTTCAACATCATTTTTAATTTTTATGCTGTTTACTGTAGCTTAGTAAATCGATCGTGTAATTCATTACTCGCACATACTAGAAAGGAAACATCACACATGTTTCTAGAGGAGGAGATTAATTTAACCACTTGTACCTGCTGTTTGTCTCGTTCCCACAATTGACAGCAAGGTCAGTGTATCTACCGCCGATGAGGTTTGTCAGCAGGTATGATATGAAGAGACTACAAGTGGAGTGGAGCAGAGTCGACTGTACTGAACGTCTAGCTGTCATTCGAGTTATGCAGTCCATCGCACATCTCAGTTGGGGGTGTAAAACTGCAATAAAAACCAAAAGATTAATGAAGTACCAAAATCGACCGTTATCTTCCACAGTGATAAGATGGAAACTTATCGCATACTTACCCTCATAGTTGACAGCATTGTACGCCAAACAGAAAAACATTATAAAGCTACACGGAATCCAGAAGATAAGGGAAGGAAACAATCCTGTGAAGACATCTATAGAAACAAATTGGCATATTAGAAAGTGCATGCCATTCGAAAAGTGAGCAAGTCATAAGTGACGCATGGACTTACTGCTTATGAATCGTAGAGGGTGAAACAACTCGAATTGGCTAAGACAGTAGTAACATAATATCAGAGGCAAGAATATTAAGATGGAAGACCCAACACTAACAAGAGCTCTCGGCCGAAATACCTGCAAAATACATTATAAAGAAATTAAACCAATAGGAAGTTTTCTGTCCAATTTACAAAGGGATTTTGGCTGATCGATAGCCGGCGGATGCACGCTAAATTAGATAATTCTATTTCTTGTATGCAGTTTCTACTTACATCATCCTTAAACCTCGTCTCACTTCGGTCCATCGAAACCTGGAACGTTGGTCTGTGCCACAGCAAATTTGGATTATGCGATAAAATGGTACCAAGAGCAACTATGTGACAGCGGAAATTTTTTATTTCTCGTGCCCATATCACTTTTCTGTTCTCCTAAACGCGAGCCGCAAGATTCGCGGTTTTTCGTATTTGGCGGTAGAAAAGTCCCGACAACTTGGCCTTCAGTAGGTGCCATGCTTGGACTTCCTGAAACGATAAACACCACCATACGACTGTGTTTTATCTATCTATTGACATGAGAAAAACTGAGGCAATTCCTTATAACTATTTGCATGAAATAAGCTCCTTTTATAGATTGATTGGTGGCAGGATTTTCTCGTAAAAATTATCAGTAATATAGTCGCTAGTCGTACGAACGGATTCAACTGTTTCCTGTATGCAAAGCGGTATATACCTCCATGGATCCTGATAAGAATCTATGACACCGTTCTGCCTGTATGGAGCTAACAATAGTGTGCCCAAAGACCTTCCTCTCGTAGAACAGGAAGTTCTTTGATGTGCCTGTGTGGTTTCCTCACTATTCGCCTGTATGTTCACGGTCAAGGTCGCAAAAAATATATCTCTCCGCGTGATAGATTATTCTCTGGTGATTTTAGCACTTTATTGGTTATTGATTAGCCAAAACGTTAATCCAATAGTAAGATTTATTCCCCTATGAACTATCTTTATGCATCAAAGGTTTATCAGTTGTTATTTTAACATAATTGTATGATATTTATATATGCGCTTGTGAATGTTTACAGCGTCGGCGAACCGTCCCTAGTTATGGTCCTAAAGCCGTCCCAAGTTGCTGCTAAATGATGAAGAGAAAGCATGCACCGTTGTCCGTCTATCGGTATGGAAATGGAATCTTTTCATTTTCTTGCTCTGTGATCTCTCAATTATACTAGAAGTGCGAATTTTTTCTGATGTTTGTTCTTCTATGTCCTATGCTATGCAAGTCTATGCATCGCTATACTGGTGTCACGAAGAGAGCTTACCGGTGATTTTTACTGCACGTGGACGAGTGTCCTGTCATTATAGTTTTCGCATGTTTATGTGTAGAAAGTATAGGCATTACTTGACATATTATATGGCGAACTAATCATTTTGAACTTGCTCTTATGCAAAGATGTTTCATAATGTCGGCGCCCTCTTCATAGTCATGGCAAATGTCGTGAGTCAGTCTGTCATTATACTTCATCCACTTATTGTGCTGCAGGGGATGCTCCAGTAATTGAACTCTTGCGTAAGATGGAGCCTTGTATATTCACTGTGGATGGTTTGATTACTGTAGATATTGGCTAGTTGTGATGTTCAAATGGCTACCCGTTTTTTCTTAGTCACAGGTGGTTCCATTCTGCAACCTATTAACAGGCATGCTATTATCAGAGTGTACATAGATCACACCACACAGCGATGTCTATTCAGGTCAGTTGTTACTCAGTGTTTGTCACTTGACTCTAAGCTTTGTTTACGCATCTGCAAGACAGTGTTTTACTTGTCAGCATCAGTGTTCTCTACTGTTCATTGATGGCAGTGAAATAACACCTACTTAATTGGGCGCTCCTATTTATGAGTCACTCCGCGTATTTGATAATTCACACGATGCTAATCAACCGTGAAAATGTAAGCAATATAAAGCTGGACCTTTTCAGGCTTGAGTGGACAATTAAACTTTTTCAGATATGTTTCTAAACACTCTATTCTTATGTAAGCCATGTGTTTATATTGTTTGCATATAAGTATTCAAAGGAGCTGTAGATTCCAGTAGTTCCTAACTTTTCCTATTGGGATCAGAAGCTCCAGTGTCATTGCAGAGAACTTCTTTTACTCCATTTTTCGATGCACTAAATTACTGATAACGAAGAGTATGCCTGCCTATTTGTTTACGCTTGTGACAATTATATCACTCGCCTTGACTATGTTGTTATCATGGTAGATGTGAAGTGAAGTCATATTTGAGTGTCTCCCTTTGATTTACCAGGATCTAAAGGCTCACAATACTGAGCTCTTACAGCAGCTCAAGGAGAAAGAGCAGAAGCTTAGTGATGCCGAGGATCAGGTGATAAAACTCAGTAAACGATGCGCGGAGATCATGACCCAGGACCTCAAATCAGGTCAGCCGGCAAAGTTTTACGGTGCTCATACTCTATGTTAGTAATAGTGATAGTAATAGTGATAGTAATAGTAATAGTGATTGTGATAGTAATAGTGATAGTAAAACAACACTAGCATCAATAACTTTGACGGTATGTTGAACGATATACAGATGATGACAGATGGTCACTGGGCAGCGCTGGAAGTTTCGCCGACACTGACTCGCCTGAAACACGGTCGCTGAAGGAGAGACTGATCAAGCTGAAGAAGAACGAAGAGCTTTTGGAAGGACAACTTGAAGTCCTGCAGCTCACTATGAGCATGATGGGTAATGATGTATCTATACTGTTCTCTATACTGTTACACAGATCTATGGAGAGCGGTACAATGTCATGTATCTCTTTGGTTTTACTATGCTGTACCCAGTGCCCTGGGTGTCATGGCTGCATTCATGGTTCAGGCTGGCTGCAATTTCATTGGTTAGGGTTCACATCGAGGGACTATTCCTTGCAAACGGATAAGAGAAAACTGCACACAGTGAATTCTCGGTGGACATCTGCTGTTGGGTTAGGTACATGGGGTCTCGTAGCCTTGTTCTATGTGGCATTAGCCGTGGACCCCCCCCCTGCTGAAATCACATCTACTATATTCTTCCACCTGTCCATCTGATTAAAAGTAGTGAAGATTTAGTTCTGAACTTCATAGGTTGCAGCTGCTAGCCCTCCACAGATAAAGTTCTGCTATATTTCAGCGAGATGTAACTAATGAACCGTAAGAGAACATTGGGAAAACAACGATTGCAATTTCAATCCTAAGTTTCAATAGCTAAAATGCCAGAAGGTGCTGGGAAATACAGGAGAATTGCTGGGAAATACAGGAGAATTGCCACACCTGCCCTCACTCTAGGACCTTTACCCGAGCCCACTGCTGTAACAGTGAAATACTGTGTAGGTGTATGGGTATTACGTATAGGTTTTGAGAGGTTGGTTGACATAGTTCTCTTCTTTGTTAGTACATCCGGATGACATCCAAAGCAATGAACGACAGCTGAAAACTACCGTATCAGAGCTGGAACTACGAGTCAACGAACTCCTTATCGCCAATATGAATATGAAGACTGATTTGAGTGAGGTAAGAGTTAGGTGTTAGTCCGGCAGATTTCTGGCGTTAGTCCGGCAGATTTCTGGCGTTAGTCCAGCAGATTTCTGGCATTAGTCCGGCAGATCTCTCATCGTATTTTTACACTCGGATAATCTGGTCAAAGGTGGACGAGCTCAAAGCAAAATTAAAGAAACTAACGGATGTTGACGAGAAGAAAACGACCGTGATTGAGGAGCTGCACGACAAGTTGGCCGAGTATGAGGAGCACAACTCAGCGCTGATTGAGACCCTGAAAGAGACGGAGACATCTGAGCAAAGCTTACGCGATTCTCTCACTCGGTAAGGGTAGAATTTCATCCCTGCTGACTGTTTTATTGGTCAAGTGATAGATAACATATCTGAGATTGAAACCAAACAACCGTTACGTGAATTCGATAGTAAGTTTTTGGTGAATAGAGGCGATAACATTGGGTTATTGATGTATATGTTACAGGATTGGCAGCGCAGAAGATTTGCAAGAGGTTCTGAGCGATGCAGATAAAGTCAAGAAGTACGAGCAGAATGAGACAAAGCTCATGCACAGGCTCAATAGCCTGGAGGACAAGGACAGCAGGTAGACTGAGCTCTGCGTCATCTGAGTCAAGTCACCAATCATTGTACGTCAATCAACCCCCTCCCCGCTCTATAATGCAGACTTAGAGAAAGACTGAATCAGCTCGAGGAGAGAGAAAAATCACTTGAGAGTCAAATTGAAGATTTGAATGATGAGCTCGCTGTCTCAAAGGAAATCTTGTCTGACCAAGAGAAGACGATTCATAGTCTGCAAGAAGATGTCGCATATTCAGAGAGCTCTGAGGCACTGAAATCTATTCGAACGCAGGTGAAAATGCGCTTGATATGTCATTGGTGATTGTGAAGCTTTCGGTTCTCAGCAAATTTCTCTTCCAATTTATTTCAGCTTGAGGAGGCACAGAACAAATATAAGAACATGAAGGCACTGTTTGGAGACAAGATGGAAGAGCTCAAGCTAGCGCGAGACATAAACTCTACCCAAGAGGAGACTATTCAACAACTACAGGTTCATATTACCAACATATCTCTCTCCCTTCTCCCTGCCCTTCCCTCCCCGCTCTCCCCTCTCTCCCCCTCTCCCTCTCCCCTTCTCCCTGCTCTTCCCTCCCTGCTCTCCCCGTCTCCCCTCTCTCTCACCATGTCTCCCCTCTCTCTTACCCTGTCTTCCCTCTCCCTCGCCCCCTCTCTCACTCTCTCTCTCTCCTCCCCCCCTCCCCACTCTCACCTTTCATCACCTCACCTCTCATCCTTCCCTTGCTTTGTCTAGAGCCTGGCATATATCTAATCATGCCCACTGAATTTCCCTTGTCCCTCCATACCTCCCTATTTACTTACTCCTTCCCCTACCTATATAGCTAGCTATTCTCTCCCTCTCTAATTCCCCCCTACCTCTGTCTTGAGCTTGTTTATGCCTGCTGAGCTGAGCTATGATGTACCATGATATAGAATGAGCTGTCGTCGGGAGAGATGAAATCACTGAGAGAGAAGGCTGACAGGTTGACCGATGAACTGCTACTTGCGAGAGACATCAATGACTCTCAGGTGGAGACAATCCGTCAACTGCAGACTCAAATCAATGAATTGGAAGGTACTGATACTTGCTATAATCAGCCATCAGTACCATCATGATGCTACCAGAGCAAATATGTCATTGCAGATGAATAGCGGTTTGCTATAATTCCGCAACATTTTTTTTTTAATTTTAAATCATAAGGCTGTCTAACGTGCTCATGCACCGAGAAATAACGTGCCATACACGGTGCCAGGTTGCTCTCGGTTTCTAAGCAGGTCGGAGCACACCTGTGGCATAAGGACCCGGCAGGAGAACTCGGTAGGGTTTTGAACCCACAACTTCTCAACACTTGCGTGTCTCGAGGTGCAGGCTCTACCACTGAGCCATCTCCTACTCCTCATGTGCCAATTTACTTGAAATGAGAAAATTTTGCTGATTCAACAACCTTTTGATGGTAAGACATTTGCGTTTCTTCTACAGACAGCGATCTGGCATCATCATACAGTAAGCAGTTAGGAGGGGTAGACGATTCCAATGAGCTGGTCTCAGAGTATCAGCAGGAAATCAGGCAGCTGAGAGACGAGGTATTATTACTGGCTCTTGAAAGGGGTTTGTTTGTAGCCTGTGAATTTATCACGATTTGTGTGCATTGTAGATTGATACTATTCAGAGACAGCGGGATGAACAGTCCACTCAACACGAGCTAGAGAAAACGTCGAATCAACAGAAGCTGTCGTCAACCGAAGAGGAGCTGCAGAATACATTGGCGAAGTTGAAAATAGCGCAGAATGTGATAGATGAGTTGAAAATTCAGGGCAAGCGGTCGCAGAACGATACCAAGCGGGAATACGAGGATACGATGCGAGACCTAAATGTCAAGCTGCAGAGCGAGAAGGTGCAGAACTCTGTACACAGAGACGTTATCCAGTCGATGTCACCTCAGATTGAGAAGCTGAAGTGCGACAATGAACAGTTGGAGAGTCAGACGCAGTTGCTGAAAGACAAGCTGGCCAATGCTGAGGCAGAGTGCAACAGACGGAAGGCTGAAAACGATAGTCTCAGGTCAAAGTTGACTGCGCTGGAGAAGAAGGCTGATGATAGCAGAGAACTGCTTCAAAGCACACAGTCGTCTCAGGTCAGCACCGCTGCTGAACTAGATAGGTTGAAACAAGATCTGGAATCGAAAACTTCAGAGAGTGACAACTTAGCTGTTGATCTTATTCAAATGACGGACCGCTGCACCGGTCTGGAGGCAGAGCTAAAAGAGCTAAGGCTACAAAGTGCAGATGTAGTAGAGCTTGAAACCAGAGCTGAAGATCTCGAAAGTCAGCTGAAGGAGAGGAACTCTGCCATTGACGATCTGCAAGCAGAAAACCAGGTGTTGAAGGAGTCGTATGACGAGGCGAGAGCTAGCCGTGAGTCTGCTGAAACCAGCTTGGAATCCCTGAGGGAATCTCATTCATCTCTTCAGTCACGCGCTCAGTCATTAGACGATCAAATCATGAGGTTGAATCAGGAGCACCGAACGGCCATCGAAGAGAAGGACGGCATTATCAGAGTAGCCAATGAGCAAGCAGCTCAGCAGGATTGTAAGATCGCCGAACTTGTCAGCGCGAACGACTCACTGAAAATTCAGTCTGAGTCATGCGGATTGCAGGAGAAGGAGATCAGAGAGCTGAGAGAGAGTCTCCAGTCCAGTGAGAGTGCCCTGGCGTCTGCGGAGAGCCGAGTCTGCAATCTGCGTGACGAAAAGTCTCGCGCCATTGCTGATCTCACGGAGCAGCTCAGTAAAGCAGACGCAGCGAATCAGAGCAAGGCTGACAAGATTGCTGCCCTAGAGGATCAGATCCATGAAACCATCGGTGAGCTAGATGGCCTGAGGTCTACTAGTCAGGAACAGTTGAGTCAACTTGAAACACTAAGCAGAGAAAACGAGCTGGCCACGGAGTCCTTAGAGAGGAAAGACAACTCCATACTAAAGTTGGAGGCTCATGTTGCACAACTAAACGATGACAACTCAACATTGGCTCATGGTCTCTCTCAGAGAGATGTTGACCTCACTGCTGCTGACAGATCTACCGATGATTTGAAGCAGCAGCTGCTGGATCTCCAGGCTCATGTCAGAAAACTGGAGGGAGACCTAGAGACCAAAGACCATCAGTTGGAAGAGGAGATAGTTCTTCACGAGAAAGTCGCCAGTGAGCTGAGATCTCTAGAGGAGCAGTTGACTTCCCTCAATGATTTGTCCAGCTCAAGACCAGGTAGCCAATCAGATGTCGAGCTAGACAACCAATCACCGTCAGCCAGGCAGCTGCAAAACTCGATTGAAAGCTTGAAGCAGCAAGTTCTGCGGTTGACTCAGAATAACACGAGCCTGCATAAGAAGAATGACCAACTGGTGCTGGAGTTGGACACGGTACTGTCAGAGAAGCAAGTGTACATCGATGAAATCGACAAGCTTGCTGACAATGCCCGCCGTCGCAAGGAGGAACTGGAGAGAAAAGAATCTGAACTGCGCAAAGCCGTCAAGGAGAAAGAAGAAAGTATGATCAAGACTAAAGCATTAGAGAAACAGATGGATGACAGCAGGGAACTCTACATTAAATCTGAGCGGCAGCTACAGCTCCAAATCACAGACCTGAATGACCTGGTGAGAACTTCAGACACTGACAACGACAAGTTGAACTTACTACTGGTAGAGACGACACAAGAGCGCGATGAGTTGAGAGAGAAGCTGGACACGGGTCTGGCTGGCCAATCGCAGTTGAAGATGCAGTTGAAACTGATGGAAGGTGACAAGTCTGCGCAGCAGATGAAGTTGGAGCAGAACATGTTGGCTGCTGAGGAAAAATTGACAGAGTCTGCTGCGCTGTTGGTGCAAGCCAAAGCAGAAGTTCAGCAGAAAACCGAACAGCTATCGATGACAACATCACAGTTAGAAATCGCTCATGAAAAGATCACAGAGGAGCAAAACAGAGGCATATACCTGATGAATAAGCAGTCTGAAAAGACCGAGGGTGAGATGAAAGCATTGAGAGAGCAAATTGATGACCTGCTTGCCGAAAGGGAGGCTCTGAAGGCCAAGGTAACAAGTGTGAAGAGATCCGTGGAAGAGGCGAATGTGCTCACTGATCTGCGGCAAGAAAACCAGAGACTTAAATCGGAGCTGAACTCTCTGCAGGACGATCATCTGGAGCAGATAACGAGCAGCAGTGCAGAAGTCAGCATCCTGAAGGCGAGGCTAGAAAACATGGAGGAGCACATCAAACATCTGAACGACGAGCTCCGTCTATCAGAGGGGCTAAAATCACTCTCCACAGAGTTACAAAATCGGCTGAGGGAAGAGAAGCGGGCACACACTCAGACCCTGACTGAGCTAGACTCAATCAAACGAGAGCGGATGACGTTCAAAGAGCAGCTTGAAGATTTGAGAGAGAAGCATGAGCATGTGCAGCAGAAATGCGATGAAATGGAATCGGATATGAAACAGGTCGATGATGAGCTGAGTGCTCTTCGTCTTCAACTTTCAGAGAAGGTCCAGTCTGAGAGCGACGCTCAAGACGAACTGACACGTGTCAGAGATATGATGTCAGAGATGAGAGCAGAACGTGACTCACTTCTGCACAGTCAAATCTCTGCAGCAGACAAGACTGACGCAATAGTCCACAAGTTGGAACAGGAGCTTGAAAGGAAGAGTCACCAAATGGAGGCGTTGAAGGCGAATCTTGGAGCTGCCCACGAGGCTGAAGACAGTAAGCCTCTGGCCTTGAGCCTCCCAGATAAGGATGATCAGTCTGTATCTTCTGAGGCGGATCAGCTGCCCGATGACAACCAACCGGCGTCTGCGGTAGAGACAGACAGTCAGGAGGATGATGTAAGTGATGACGACGATGACAGTGAAAGTGAGATGAGCATGGGAGTTAGTGACGAGTACATCGATGCTCTAAAGGGAGATAATGACATGCTGTCTCGTCAGCTTGTGGTGATGAAGAATGAGAATGAAGAACTGACCAATCAGCTAAAGGAAGCGATCAGTTCACTCAACCGCACTCAGCTGGGCCTGGAGACGGCGGAGGTTTCAACACATCAGCTCGCCGGTGAGGTCAAATCACTCAAAGAGGAGCTTTCCCTGTCTGAGAGGCAGGTCGGTGATCTCAAAAACTCCTTGAATCATCTGGAAACATCCAAAAACTCTCTGATAGACGAACTCAGCACGGTGCGGGAAGAAAACCTACGACTCATCACACAGGCTACGCACCCATCGACCAACGTCACTCATGAACTAGAAATTGCTCTGGAAGAGAAGGAGAAACTTACGCAGCAAGTCAGACACATGAATGATGATATAAAAAACTTGCAATCCGTCATCTCAGCCATGAAAGACACTGAGCCAATCACAGCCGGTGAACGAGAAGACAACTCCAAACTGAAGCAGCAGTTGCATGAGTGTAATGAGAAGATTGAAGAGCTGCAGGATAGCCTCGATGTGCAGAGTGCACTTCACCAGACGTCCATGTTGGCATCAGACGATAAGCTCACGAATCTCAAGCTGATGAACAACAACCTAGAAGAGCGCATACTTGAATTTGAGTCCAAAGTTGCTGACCTGGAAAACAAGCTGCAAGTGGGAGAAGACCACAAGCAGGAGTTGAATCAAGCAGAAGAGCGCTTGATGGCCCTGCAGTCAAAGTGTGATGAAATGAGCAGCAGGAACAAAGAGGAGAAGGAAGAGCTGACGCAAGAAATCTCCAGGATGAAAGAGGAGCACAGTCAGCTACTAAAAGCTGTTCCAACTTCGTCTGTCCCAGATAGGACTATTGATGAGGCAGCCCAACACCAGATAGAAGATTGTAGACAGCAGCTACGGGCACAGTCCCAACTGATTGAAAGTTTACAAAGTGAAAAAGCATCTCTTGCTGCAAAGCTCGATGGAGAAACACGTGCAAACCAGGAGTCAGAGGCGGAAGTGCAGAAGCTGCAGATGTCGATAGACTTGCTGATGTCTACTCACCAAACTGAAATGTCTTCCCTTCAGAAATCTCTCCAAACAGCCAAAGCTCAAATGCTTGACCTTGAAGAGCAGATCACCAACTACTCTAAACAGAGTGAAGCAGCGAACACCGCTGTCAGAGCAGTCAACAGCGAATTGAAAGACATCAGAGCCTCTAAGGAGAGAGTGACTGAAATGGTGACTAGTCTAGTCCAGCAAAATTCAGACATGTTTGCAGATTTCCAAGACCAGCTCATCTCTCTAGTCCGACAGTCCAGAGCTTCTGATGTTACTGCCGAGGCTCCTGCCGGGGCTCCTGCCGAGGCTCCTACCGGGGCTCCTGCCGAGGCTCCTGCCGTGGCTCCTGCCAGCAATCTGTCAGATAGCAGGTCTATCAACGTCTCGACTCTAGCAGATGTTGGAATGGATTCAGGAGCAGCCAACTCCGAATATCAAGATATGGAGAAACAGGAGCTGGTGCTCAAGCTGTCTGAAATGACCAGGCAAGAGCTGGTCTTGAGGAAGGCATTATCTGACTGCTACCAGAGTCTGAACTTCTATCGGTCAGCTGTGGACAACATCATCGACTGTCTGGGTACAGCAATGCCGGATGTCAGAAAGTGGGCTAAGGATCTGCTCCAGGTCTGAGGCTATAACAGCTGTTCAATGGCACCAATGTATTGAGCCTTATGTAGTGAATTCTGTTCTGTTTGTTTTCTCCAGTCTGACGATCAGGTCTTCAACCAGCAGCTTGAAGAGATGATTTCGAACGAGGCGGCTCTGCAGAGGAGAGTCCACGCGCTGGAGATGGCAGAGAAGGCTACAGCCGACAGCTTTGAGACGAAGGAGAAGGAATATCAGATGGCTATTCGCAGACTGGAGGACATGGTGTCTGCACTGAAATCGTCCAAGGCCAAGTAAGTTACCATTCATACGGTCTGATACATATGATATTAGTATTAAAATAAGCTGTGCCTATGTGAATGGAAATAAATTTATTCCATTCCTGATAGCTGCGTTTGCTACTTCTGGACAGAGCTTTGTCCAAATGAAAATAATTGCAGACATATTGAGTTATATTACTTTTACTCTAAACTATATTCATGATTACTGAGAGTCGCGAGTTGCATCCTGTGTTCTTAGCTTACTTCAAATTGGTCGTCAATGATGCGAACTCTCTCGTAACCGTTAACCTGTCCTGTGACCTTTGTTTGAAGGCTGTTGGAGGAGGGACACATGATGAGATCAAACACATCAACTGAAACTGAGCAGCAGCTGTCAGAGCTGAAGGAGAGGCTCTATGAGTTGGAGATGAGTGTCAAACAACTTCAAATACACAACGATGAGCTGCAATTTGCTTACGAGCAGGAGAGTGATAGAAGACAACTCCAAGAGGAGGAGAGATTCAAAGCAGACCAGAGATCACGGTAATAGTAATAGTAGTGGTGTGGAGTGTCATATCGTAGCTGGCTCTTTGTTCCTCAGTACACTGTGTTGCAATTAGGGAGACTTGGTGGTTGACAGCTTCAATCAAGAATGAGGTATTAATTTACAAGAATTAAACATGTCAGCTAGTCACTCATTTAATTTGAATTCAAAAACTTCCAGCCAAAGGTCAATTAAAGGTAAATTTTCAGGCTGAATGCGATCGCGGTGTCCAAAGAGAATGAGCACTTGTCAAAGATAGCTCTACTGGAACAGAGAGTAGCATCGCTGCTTAGTGATCAGCGCCACCTGGAGGCGGTGATTGAAGGACTACGAGACAACCACGGTGAGGAGGAGCTGAAGGTTAAGGTAGAGGGGCTGGAGAGGTCAGAGAGAGCGCTCATACGTAAGATTGAGATACTGCAACAGTCAGACTACAGGAAGCACCAGGTAAGTCCCAGGGCACATCTGCACAATTTTCCCTGCTCCTCCAGCTGCTCCTCCTCTTCCTGCTGCTGCTGCTCCTCCTCCTGCTGCTGCTCCTGATCCTCCTCCCCCTCTCCTCCTCCTCCAGTACCTCTACCTGTATGCCGTTACTCAGTCACTTTATGACAGACAGACGGCTGACTGCGATGCTTTATTTAAATAGTTTGACAATGACCTAGACAAACCTGAAGACGTTCTCAAACAGAGGATCTGGGAGATGGAGAAAATGGAGTCACATCTGAGACAGCAGGTGAGTCAATACCTTTCATACCGGTCATCTGGGAGGGGGAGAGGAAGTCTATGACTGTTCATTGATGACTTCATCACACAGGTGTCTGAGCTGGAGCACGACAGGGAGGAGCTTCATGAGATTGCTCGCACAGACAAGAACACGATACACGAGCTGAACATACAGCTGGCCGAGGCCTCTCTCACCAACAAAAACCTTAAAGCACAAGTCGCCAGGTAAATACCGTACTCATGTCTACGATCTATGTGTAAACGGTTTCCATGGATACGAGGACCTGCTGCACTGCCCTCAATGGGACAATGGCTAATTACTTCACTCTATTCAAATTATTATTATTATT
>ERZ1740065.1474-NODE-1474-length-14120-cov-11.251760_pt1 | contig 14120 bp, 14 predicted proteins | sample MGYA00581738_ERZ1740065 | MGnify/ENA primary metagenome ERZ1740065 (study PRJEB43018, sample SAMN04849749) | marine metagenome | isolation source: floating plastic debris | place: Pacific Ocean | collected 2008-09-01 | study: EMG produced TPA metagenomics...
ACATTAGAGGCAATGGAGTGAGTTTAGAGTCAGCAGGGAATGTTTCTATTTTTAAATTAGGAAATCTACGCATTTTTGCCATTTGAGGTTGGCAACACTGTCTATCACCCACCTCTCTCCCACTCAATTCTATATCTCCCTTTTAGAGAAGTAGCTTACCAATCTGTCATTGTGCACTAGCCAGTAGTCACCTTGTGCTCTGCTCTCTCAGCTAAGCATGTGTTCACTAATCTCTTCTGAACTAATGAGGTGGCCAAGCAATAATGGAAATCAATCTAAAAACACAGTTGTGGACTAATTTCTTCATTGTATTGATGTATTTGTTGAATTGATTTAGTGGTATATTTCTCATCAACTGTTTACCAAGGCTTAATCATTAGTTATTAAGTTATACGTGCCGGTGCGCCGAACCAGCAACTGGGTCAGGGAGTCGATAACTGGAAGTTAACACAAATACTCCAAATCGTCTTTAAAAAAAGCCTTTTTCCTTAAAAGCTCATTTCACTACCAATCAGTATCACCGACCTTCTATGACCGACCCTCTGCGAATGATAAGCCTACTTTCTCTTATCCATTTTTGAATCAGGATTCGTTCATAGGAGAAGTGTGTTTTACAAAGTTTGCTCGTGTCTATTAGAAAACCTGGTTTGCGGTATATAGGTTTCTTAGTTTTTGTCTAATGAAGCCGCAAAGTATTTCCCACATGCTCCAAGAGCATGCGCTCTCGTATATTGCCCTTTTGGCATTTTAGTTAGTACTATGCAATAGCATGAGGCAGGCGGAGAGACTAACCTTAGGCAAATTGTTATGGTATGTCCATGCAGCATATTTGCATTCATTTTGTTCACTAGTCCTGTTAAGTCATTGGAATCATAATACATCCTTCTTATCAAATATTCTGGATAGCTAATTCTCCCACTCAATTTGATTTCCCAGGTTCTGGAGGAAGATGGTTTCAAAACAAGTTACATACAGTGAGGAACCACAGAATTTGGACAATGAGGACGCCAAGCTCATTCAAGTGGCCATATTTGGAATGGTTATCTGTTGCCTCTTTCCAGCTGATGGTGAGTTGAAAGACAGTATTTTGTGTGGTCCACGTTTTGAATGGCCTTCAGATATATTTTTTGACCCCACTCAGTTTTTGGGCGTCTACCTTTTCGCATGTGGCCAACATTTCTGGCTCTGCGACAGACTGTCTGAGTTTGAGACAGATTTTTGTGCGATTTGCACTTTCAGTTGCTCATTTTTGGCACCTGTTCCCTTTTGATGTTACGCAGTTTCCTGCTTTGCTGATGAAAGATAGTCAATTTTGTCACAACTTTCCCTTTCGTAACCAGAGAGCATGACGTTCCCAGATCAAAATCATATAAAAACCTATTGAATTTTAAAAGGACTAGGTTTTACATCGGCTTGACATTTTTGTTGTAATTATCCTCAATCTTTGAGGCATTTTTCAGTGGGCATAGGTGTCCCTGATGGATAGACTGCTTGTCTGTCTTGCAAGGCTTACGACATAATCACTGGTCACTGCTTGTCGCATATATACTTGTTGGCTTGCATGTACACACCTGGTCCAAAGGTGACTAGATGTTTTTATGGCCCTTATTAAGACTGTTGGCTAAGTAGAGGAAGTGTTGCCCTGGCTACCAGGACCCATCCACCTGTAAATAAAACAAATGACTATGCAGGTTGCAATGTGCCTATTCCGCTTGTTAGGAGGCAGCCTTGCGATGTATCTCTCCTTGATAGTCCCGGTGAAGATAGGGACTATAAAGGACTATGGGACTTGGTTCACCTTCATCTTGCATTGGTTGAAATACTAGCTGCAAGCTTGGATGAGAAGTGAATACTCCTCAGGAATACTGTCTTCCTACATAAGATTTCTCATCTCCTTAACGTCTAAACAGCACCGTTTCTCAGTCAGAGAATTCTTTCCGATCTCATACACTACAAACAACGGCATGCCAACTGTAGCGCGACATGAGCTGCACTGGATGGCTTGTTAGTGATATTTTCATCACACCACTCAAGGCTGATAGTGGTCTCTTCCTCCTCTCCGCAGCACCACCTGGAAGTTGAATTGTGTACATATTTTACCTTGCTGGCAGACAAGAGGCAAATCACTTAACTCAGAATCGGATGAACGTGCTGGAAAAACATACTGTGGAGGACCGGGGAATGATACAAGCAAATAGTACGTTCCGTTTAACAACTTAGGACCAAGTACAAACTGTGGGTACTATATTTCAGAACTTCATGATTATTCCGATGAGCAGAACAACCTGAGCTGGAACCTGTCGTATGAAATGGTAGAAAGCATGAAAACGTTGTGCACATCTTTCCACTTGGTCGCTGGTATTCCCCACCCTGTTTTTCTATGCGTTCCACTTAAGGCTCTTCTCATTGGACACCGTAGGTAGGAATTTCCTGTCAAACTGTACAGTGCCCATAGAGAAGAAACCCCTTGAAAGGAGATCGTTACACAAATCAGGAAGGAATGCTGACAGTCCATAAAAGTTATTTAAATTGTCAAAAGTTTATTATGATCTAGGTACTAAATCTACCATCTATTTCCCCCCTCCGCCTACAAAAAATCCTCTATATGACAGTATTGCACCAATGCGTCTCAATGAGAGGAGAGCAGTGGGAGGGAGAGGAGGAGAGAGGGAGGTACGCTGGGAAGCTGCAGTTAAGTTTCGTCAGAACTGGCAAGCCAGATATTGAATATTCACAGAGACCGCCTCGTCAAGGCATGCAGCATTTCGAGGGCTGGGAGCCAAAATGCCACCAAGTTCCCAATCTTGCAATTGAGCATATAGCAGTTGAAGACAGATGTGAACATTTTGGATCAGGCAGTCTTCTCAGATGGTCAATTCTTCTTATGAGGTCTTTGCGTGCAACTCTTTCAACGATGCTACTAACACATCTTTGTTTAGCTGCTGTAGTTAAAATTTTTGTCACTTGTGACATTTTGGCTTCCAAGTATCAAGAAAATGGCAGTGTTATAAGAACACTTTTGGCTAAAATCATGAGCATACAAGTTAGTTGTGGCTCAAAATGTTTTATTTTCCTCTTTCAGCAAGTAATTGCGTATTGTAAGAGCTTACGACACATTGAGACTTTTATAGTACAAACGAACCATCGATTTGTTCTTCATCTGATCGATTAGAGACAGTAAATCCTTCTTGCCAATGTCTATCCCTGGAGGACTTTCATTGCATTTTTGTACATTCTGCAGGCTGTGCCTCTCTCCTCTTTTTGATATTGTACTGGTTCAAGTTCTCTTCTACAAGTGTCACTGTTGGGTTACCTTCAGATTTCTCGTACACAGTGTGATGGCTCATCATGATTCCCGAAAATGCATTTTGCGCTATCGCTTTGCCATTGAGCTCGTTGTAATTGCTCATGTCATCATGGCACAGCTCAATCAGATGGTAGGGGTTCTCTTTCCTTGCCACACCGGTACGTCAGATTTGGTCCGATGGGAGATCTATTTCATGCCTTTCGAAAGCCTTTTCGATGGAGCTGTGCATTTAGTCACACTCCATTTGAGAGTCCCCAGGCTCAGAAAACCTTTGCTCGACCACCTTGATGTTCTCAGCTGTTTCGAGGAATGAGAGAATGGCAGTGATAAGTATCCTGTTCTAATTGTGTCGTCCTGCATGTATCACTATACAGAATGGTCATATTCATCGTTGCCATCCATTGTACTGAGAAATATTACAACAGACGTAGCTATATCATCGGCTCCTCGGTTTGGCTCTGCTTCCGTCCCTATAAAACAGGTTCCATTATGGCTTTGTAGATCATAAAACATCACGTTGTACATATTTAGCTTCCTCTTGTAGTAGCTCTTCCCACTGAACAAGCGGAGCACTGTAAGCACCTGCTGTATGTCAAAGCACACAGCTATTTTTCCATTCAGCAGAGATTTATCTTTATCTTTCTCATGTCTGGTCATTGATGTGATTGGAAGGACTTCCATTTCTGGTGTTACCTGGCCTACAGCCATCACCTTTTCATGTTGGTCGCAAATGTCACATTTGTCGTTTGAAGGCTTATGGAAACCTAAGTTATACTCCTCATTGAATACCTAGTGGATTGTCTCACTGGTTGACGTCCCAGGATGCTCTTTGAATAGCTTGTACATCTGCCTGATGGTCAGTGTTGCCTCCAAGTATTTTCTTTTCGCTGAGCTGCGGCAGTAATGGCTGTCTACTTTGGGAACTTTTGAATGTGAGCTTTCACCGTCTGGTAGATGTCACCTGGTGGTCTTTTGTGTGCTCGTTGACAACGTTTTTTGGGGAATGCGATTCTCAGTTTTTGTGAGGGTGTAGTTGACCATACAACTGCTAATTCCTAAGGTTGACAGAAAGAACCTCTTGCACACAGGCACTCGGTGGTTTTCTATTGCTAGGCTGTACTTCAAGTCTCCGCAAGAGTAAGCTGAATTGCATGCTGTCTTTTTTTAACCATCCTACTCATGTTGGCTATGATGTAGTAATGCCTTAACTCGGTCGATGATTTATTACCCCAAAGCACTGAGAAACATGTCTTTCTTTGTTCATCAGTAACTTGGCCGCAATCATAATACTTGCAAATACATCTTTCTCCAAGATGGCATCTTTGCTTTTCTCTCATACGAATCACACAGCCTTCATTGTATTCTTGCTTCCTTTCAGACTTGAATTGAACAAGATGTTTCCGTAGATCTCAATTCAAGGATTGCCTGAGTAAGCGCTCGTACGTTAATCAAGGTAGAATTAGGCCTGCCGAGTACCCTGATAAAAGATTTGCTTGCCGAAACAGCAGCTGAGTACCAATCAAGGGCAACTGCTGCCAGGAAATGGCTTACACTCACAAAACAGGTTCCTGACATGTCACGGCCAGGTGACTGGACAAATGTATGTAGCGGTACAAGTACTTGAGAATTAAAAGGTTGCGTAGAAAGCAACTGCTGCCAGGAAATAAGCTTCAATGCAGCACTTCAATCGCAAATCTCCCAAACCCCGACATCTTGGAGCAGCGTTTCCACATCTCCCCATTCAAACATTCTTTTGCATTCTGAGTAGCAAGTTTGGAGCATCTCTCTAACAGCTTTCTATCAGACAAGTCCTCATACACAGGCAGCAACACATCTCGCAACTCAGGTCTGATGCCAGGTCGGTGTAGCTGTCCAGTCTTTGAGTCAGGTTGTCGGGCTCGTCGTCTTGTCATTTTTGTACCAGCACCAGTCATTGTCAGGACAGTAGTCACGTCTGGGGTCATCGTCATTTGAAGTCCCATGATACAATCCCGCCAAGATATCCCTTTCCATCGCCTCTACATTACCAACATTCCTCTTGATCGCCTTACTGTAATAATTCTAACATGATCTCTCAACATACTCATTCACACCTACTGTGCTGGATCTCATCCGTTTTATCTGTGCTCCCATTCTTTTACCAACATGATATATGCACTATGCTTTTTTTTCTCCTTATCACCATAAAACCTCTTCTCAACACCATCAAATGCCTTAGTGTCACCATCTCCCAGCAGTTCTGTGTAGTGCAAGCTCCTTTCCACTAATCGCTCCCAGATTTTGATTGCAGCAGCCAGCTCCAGAGCACCACTGACTGCTTCGTGATTTTTCATACAATCATGTTCATGTTCCTCTCAAAACGCTGCATAATTCTCATCATGTTCCTTGGGCCCGCGCTCACATGTAATACAAAAGTTGCACAGTACTTCATAGTCTAAACCAACCTGGATTTCTTTTTATATGTTCAGTGCAGGTTGGACTCTGTAGAGTATTTAATTTGAGTAAAATTTGCAAGATCATAACAACAAGAGTTTGCAGAAGTCCGAACATGCTGGTAGACAAATTTAGGAGCTACTTTGGCCGTGGCCAAAGTAACCCCAAATTTATCAATAACCATGTAAAATTCATGCAAAAGAGAACTTTTTGCTGAAACATTAATCACAATACATATTTTTTATAATAACATTCTTAGACACTTACCAAAGTATCCTTATGAAAAAAGACAACCTCTTTAAATTAAACATGAAATGAGAGAGAAGTTGACAGAGCATAAAATCATCTGTTCAAACAGGGTATTCCTAAATAAATCCCGCGGCAAATGAGTACCCAAATTCTTCTTTATGATGCACCAAGACCCATTAAACATTTACATGCAATCAAAACAAGATTGTAAAGTAAGTAGGTAAACAAGAGGAAATATTAAACTTTTTTCAAAGTTGCTCAAGTCACCCCAGCTGGCTAAAGTCACCCCTGTATCCGGTAGCGTTTTTGTTCTCGCAATAGCACGATGATAAGTACCACGTTTTGATGTGTGGAAAATGAATTGATGGAATTTCATAACACAAGGGACCACTTGAACATAATATGAACATGTGCCGTCCGCCTAGTCCACCGTGGTTCTGTTGCAGCCAGAGGGACAGGTACTGGACTAGGTATTGTAACAGTATTAGCTTACCAATCACCTCCATCGGATCTTCTGGCTCCGCACCATCGTGTTCACTTTGTCTTTCTCCTTGTTGAGCTGCCCTCGCCTTGCCTCCCCGTCTCCCACCAGTTCGTCTACCACCTCTGCCACTACTTCGACCCCCCTTTTTCCTCCCTCTTCCGCCTCTGCCACCCCTACCACCCCTGCTTCCTCTACCTGCTCGTTCTCTCCGTTTAGTTGTCACAACTGCAAACAGGTTGCAGTTCTGCAGTCATGGCAACAAGAACAAATCACGGTCAGTAATACGAGTTACCCACCGTAAATTAGGAACAATGAAAATGATCAACAGTTCATGACACCACAGCTAAATTCAGTCAATGGATAGCCAAACCGAATGCAGACTACGAGAGAGTAACAGACAATACAATATACGTAGTCAGCAGTAGCAAATAACCAGGACAATAGCCAAATGCTCGGGTACAAATCACAAATGCAGCAAACACACATTGTCAAAGTGACACAACCAAGATATGTCAAGCATTCAGCACTGTAAATGGATGGAAATAACTTACCATCATCTGAGACACAACTGTCCACCAATTCTGAGCCACTACACTCCGCTAAATCATCCATAAAGTAATCATCATCGACTCTAGCGTACCTGCCGGACGTAGCCATATTGCTAAAATGCTGCTGATTTGAGAAGATTTCACGAAGGTTACTTGCATCCCGGGATAGGTAAGACCGAATATCAGCACACAGTACGACTATCTGAGTATGGTAAGATATTGCACTTGTTGCTATGAGTAGCATGATGCAAGCTATGTTTAAAGGTAAAGCGGCGAGTAACGCTCTTAAGTATACAACTAGTAAACAATGAAGACGATCTTAAGTACGCAAACTGTTAAGTTAGACCCCAAACTCATGAAATCATAAACAAGAGTATTGCATCAACGTCTTCTGCATTTTATTCAAACTCTAAACTGGCACATTTAGTGAATGGATATTCAGTAGAGTTGCACATTATTATATTCCGAATCTTGCCTGGTGGCTGCTCGATTCTCCTCACAACTGAAACAAAAATTACAAAATCAGATGTACGTCACATGCTTGAGAACATCATTGAGATTGTGAATACCTACTATCTTCAAGTTGTACCTTTGTGATGTTTGTAAAACATACAACTTTGCCCTGTAAAGGGGTGATCAGGTCAATCCATTATCTGTAAGAAATAGCAGCGGAGTTGAGATTGAATGATTGATGATAAGAAATATAACAGCTAAAGGCAGTAAGTATATAGTTACAAACATTATGTCCTCCAGATAGTCCAAACAAACTGTTCAATTGACACTCAATTTTTACTAGTGTCGAAATAACACCCCAGTGATAACATATATCCCATGTTTCTAAGTTATCCATTGTGGTTGTGTACTGCCAGTTACACCAGTGTGATTAGTTGATATACCAGCTATCGATCAATTATAAAGTTTCAACCAGGAAAGCGTGACCCTCCTTCCATGTGGCTGTGGACACTACGGACAGTTTTCGCAGTGCCCTGTGCGAGTAGTTGCTGAGGGGAGGTCGGCGTGGCTGTTTCCCAGCCGCTGATGCGCACTCGTAGTGTCATGGGAAATGTGCTCGCTCTATCAGATATCGGTCTCGCTCTTGTACAGCTCAACCTCAACGTAAAGTTTTGACGGATACAGTACAGATATTCACCACAATAATGTACACATATACTGATTCAATCCTAATGAGCAGAATCTAAGATAGAAGTAAGCTAAACCTGCATTCCACCTGAACCCCGTCAACGTGCGAGGCTCTCCAACGAGCTTCAATGACAATCATGCAGAGTGCCTGAGAATATGATACACATTGCATGTTTGATAGTCCTGAAACCGACTGTTGGGGTTTGGGATGGGGAGGGGGGTTGATCAGGAGTTGAACCGCTCACGCAGGAGCTTCCTCAGCGCATCCGACTCCTGCATTATGTCACCGATGAACTTGGCGCACTCAAGTCTCTGCCTCTCTACCTTGTCAATCATGACCTCAAGGTCGATTGTCTCCAGCACATTCTCTTGGGCTTGAGCTTGCGAAAGGCAGTCTTCCAGTTCGTTCTGCTCTCCACCGAGCACAGCCAGCTCATTCACCGCATCCTCCACCTCCTGGCTGACATCGCACAGAAGTCCTGCTATTTCTTGAGCGCTGGTCATCTTGTAACATCGGAGAGCCGAAAGAAGTGAAATGACTGGTAATAGTGACTTCCACTTATTTATAGCTGCTGTCATCCTGTTGGTGTTGACCAATCAGGTTAGATAGAGGTATCCTTGACCATTAGCATGAGTTGCGGCTACCTTGATTTACGTGAATAAACCGCTAGTCTAAGGGCCGATAATGGCGGAGTGGAAAGAAAATACAGCATCCTCCATGGCTGATATTCATGGCCTCATTTCACTGGAGTGCCTCACTGAGATAGTTTAGATTAAGACCTATGATAATATAAGAATATGAACTAGATTGATGCACATTTGTTTGCTATCCATCAGTAGGTTATTGTTATCACGTTGCCGGGCCTGGTAACATCCTGCAGCATGAAGCCTTATCCATTAAGGTTCTGACTCCTGTTGCAAACTGAACTTGGAAAATTCTACAGCTTCTATATCATGGCACGGGAACTCCTATGATGTAAAACTCCTTGCATTCAAATGATTCTTCAGACCAAGAATAAGGCATCGTATGTAGGCATTGTCTGCCCTCCAGGTTGTAAATGTTTTGCGGAAAAGCTGACTGAAGACTGTTGCTGGTCAGACAATGCTCTGTAAGCAGGTGTCAAGCCTTCTCCCTTGCAATCCGTGAAATGCTGTCTGGTGGACATGTTTGTCTGCATCATTTCAGTGTCACTTGTTTAGGTTACCTGATATTGTCTGGATAGGCAAAAAACTGTCATAACCACTTGTACACGAAATTAGTGGCAACAGCAACGAGAGGCAGAAATGTTATATGGATTGAACAATGAACACGCAGACAGGGAATAGAATATAAAAAGAATAAATGTTAGTGCCGAAAGGTGATACAGGCGTAACTGATATTGTTATAACAAGTGCACAGGTGGAGTGTGCTGTACAGGCTATGCTGTCAAAGAAATCTATTTGTTTTGTCTCAGCTGGTCATGTGACTTCTAGGAAATAAGGATGTAATAAAAACTGAATGTGAACCTACAGTTTCCGGACGACCTTGACTTCGAGAAGAAGACATGGCCAAGACAGTCCCAACCCTCTAGACCAACTACCCTCTGGTAGATGCCGTGAAGCGAAGAAATGTTATATGAAAATGCTTAAGGTAAAACGTACATTGAATTGCGCGAGTATAAGACGATACTACACTGCTTTCGATTTAATTTCATAACGCGGGTTTACTACGACTACATCAAGTCTTATCCTACAAGACATGCTGATGATCCCACGCCAGACTAATTTAATTGCAAGAACAAGGAATCACAAACTCTGCATTACTTTTCGGAAAATTTATCAATTTTGTGGGGAGTTCTGTATTTCATTATATACTTTCTATATTATGCATCCCATGTCTGTGAAATCATACAAATGAGCCACAACATGGTGAGGCATCTTTAGGGTTGTGTGAAGGTGTCTATGTCTTTCATTAATTTATAACAATATATAATTAGATGAAATATTAACATGACCACAAATGCAGAAATGAGACAAATGCAGCAATGTCTTCCCAAACTTGTGACAATTGAGCAATAAACTAAATAGGTCATGTTCATGTTCAGGTTCATGTTCAGGTTCATGTTCGATGACAGAGAAATCTGAGATTTTCCAATCTGGTGAAATTTCATGACAATCTGTATTACAAAGGCTGCCAAACAACCTTTAACTATTGCAAAGGGCAAAAACTATTCACCATTCAAACTGGCGGCAGATGACAACAGGCGATAAACTATACTGTTGGCATGGCAACAGATTCAACGTTAGATGCATTCAAATTCGTTTGGTGTATTGCAATGTTAATGTTGATAGGATGCGTTGAAATTAGGGCCAAGACAATGGTGAGCAGGAATAATAGATCAGCACACTATATTTTAATTTATTAATCCATTTATCCTCACGCAAATAATCGAGGTTACACTGCGGATGCTGGAACCAAAGTGAAATTTCATAAGACTGAACTTGTTTCGATATTCTCATGACAATTATTTCGATTGGAACCAGGTCTTAACAGGTCACGATGGCAAGGTCATAAAACGTGCCCGTGAACAGAGAGACATTGCGATTTATCCACTATGTATGTACTATATATCGTGGGTTGGGAGCTAAAATGTTACAAGGTTCCCAATCTTGCAACTGAACAATTAGGAATTAACGACAGCTGTGAAAATTTTGGATCAGGCAGTCCCCTCAAATGGTCAATTCTTCTTATGAGGTCTTCTCGCGCAACTCAACTCAACTGTATGTCAAGGTTCTGACTCTCCTGTTGCAAACGGACACTAGAAATTACTACAGCTTCTATATCAGGGCATGGAGTTTCCTATGATGCAAGACTCCTTGCATCCAAATGATTCTCCAGACCAAGATAAAGCATACAATGTAGGCTTGTCTGCCCTCCAGGTTGCAAATGTTTTGCAGACAAGCTGACTTAAGACTTGCTGGTCAGAGAATGCTCTGCAAGCAGGTGTCAAGCCTTCTCCCTTGCAATCCATGAAATGCTGTCTGGTGGACATGTTGGTCATTTCGGTGTCATTTGTTAAGGTGACCTGATATTGTCTGGATAGGCAAAAAACCGTCGTAACTACTTGTACTTAAAATGAGTAGCAACAGCAAAAAAATGAATTCTCTAACGTATGAAACATCCTGTCTGCTGCTTCTGCCACTACTGACGTTATCAAACCGTCTCAGCTGCTCTGGCAGATGAGCAATGAGGTTGTGAAATGGTGCCCCGAACATCTTCCTCACGCTGTTGTAGACTTGCTCCTTGAATAGTTTCTTAAAGTGCACTGCAAACACTAGCGCTGCAAGATGCATTCTTAGTACATCAGTTGGGCATCTGTGATCTTCAATCTGATACGCAGCCTTTGCATGACGTTCAGCGCTAACAGCATCTCGTAAATATCTCTCCCATTACTGTAATACAGCATAAATATGCCATGTAGGACATTACTTTCCTGCAAACATGGAAACATTTTTGTCCCATCATTTGGGGGTCAAAGCTCATAAATCATGCTTCATTGATTTTTTACTGTTGTTTAATTAGAATTTGATTTTTCTGACCATCACGATCCAGCTGACGTCAAGGCATACTTATCCTTATTCTAATATGACGCCCTCATCCCACTTTTCTGTGCTTAGGCAAATGTGTCCTCACCATTCGCTAGTCATGTCACAATTTCTCAAGACTGCTCACAAATGTTCTCACCAGACAGCATTCTCTAGCGCAGTAATGTCCCCCCAGTTTTTTTAACTCGCTATTCTGGGCATTTCATCCATCATGGCTGAAATCACGTTCTTGAGATCCTGCATCGGCTCGCATTTGCATATCTCATACCTCTCGCATCCCACCTCCTCAGTTTTTTCCTTCAGTGCAGCAGAGCAGGTTGGCGCCGCCGCATGCCTTCACAATGATCTCAAAGGTCTCGGAAGTTCTTAAGCATCTCTTAAGAGGGTCAAGTTACTCCGTAAGTCGCCTTACTGATTATGCTTGGACAAACCAGTCAGTTTTTGGTTCTTCCCATAGTGTTGTTCGTTTTGGATTGACAAGCTATTGAATATGAAAATAAGCTAAGAGCTTTATGAAATCTACCAGTCAGAGCTTTTTTGAGATCAATGAAGTTTGTCAGTCAGCTATTCGAAGACGCCCTTTCTCCAGCCTTGAGATTCAATACGCACTGTAACAGTTTGAAGTAGGCCATTATGCTACATCTACAGCTAACCATGCCTCTTGTCCAAAAGTTGGTTAGTCGCCATGAGTTTGACGCGTATCAAGAGTGCTAAGTCAAAGCCTATACGGAGGTGAACGGTGAACGGTGGGTTTAATCAGGAGACAGACCTTACTGCCCGCTTCCCATAGCTAAATGCTTAGAGTATCATTATGAGGATTCGAGTGGTAAGGAACTTCACTGCAACTCATCTGCGTGAATCAATGTTAAGCTTTCAACTAGGAAGTGCTCCAGTAACTAAACTCACCCTGCCTCCTCTGAGGTGAGGAACATAGCCCTGTCATATACAAACCACACCGAGACCAGGTAGTATCATTTTCCAGCGAAGGTGGAGTGATCATGCCAAACAGCCACATGCCTACTCGTCTCCACCTCCACTACTAGCTCTCAACCGTTGGTTACCAAAGTCCGTCTGATATGATATGCAGTACAGAAATTACCCTGCCATTTCATTGTACACAAACTCAAGATAGATCAGTGATGAGTTTTAATACTAATTAAAATTGAAATGATGACTGTTACAGTAAACCAAAATGTTTTTGAGGTCCTCTCTACACCTGCTGTTGACATCTGTTTTCATCAAAAGGCCCAGCCTGCACACAGAAGAATATTAGGGTTCAAACTCCCTAAATTAGAGTTAACTGCACTTTTAGAGTTGCCTTGGAGCTCCACCAACTCCACAGTAACCCGTAAATGAGGCTGCCTGACAGTAACTCTAACATGACACTATTATCCGGCTATACCAGGTTCATACGACATTTGCATGATGTATCAGCAACCTGGTTTGCTCATTACTCAGATCCTACCATTTACTCAATTACTAACCATGAGAGCAGTACGTTCACAGGCATTTGCACGGTTGTAGTGAAGCAATGAGATACTGCAGTAACTATACTTAGGGACCTAAATGAAAATGATATGGTGTGGAAAACTTTATTTTACATTCATATCAGTGTAGACTGCAATTGCATGCAGTAATGTAACGTTATCCTGTGATATGAATACGACAACAGTCCCATCTGAGATCATCTCATGAATGCATATATGCAGTTCGTGAACAGTGGAAATTCAGGATCCCATCTTTCAGACTCATTAAAACATCACATACCAGCTGTTTTATCAGTATTCAAAAAGCCTAAGTATCATACACTGATTAAATCCTAATGAGCAGAATCTAAGATAGAAGTGAGCTTTACCTCTGCATTCCACCTGAACCACCTCAACATGTGAGGCTCTTGAATGACCTTCAATGACAATCATGTAGTGTCTGAGAACATACTACACATTGCGTGTTTGGTAGTCCTGAAAAGGACTGTTGGGGTTTGGGATGGGGAGAGTTAATTAGGAGTGGTACCGCTCACGCAGCACCTGCCTCAGCCGGTTCGACTCCTCCATCATCTCACCGATGAACTCGGCGCACTCCAGTCTCTTCCGCTCAACGATGTCGATCATGGTCTCGAGGATGATTGCCTCATTCACATCGTCTTCAGCTTCAGCCTGCGCAAGGCAGTCCTCGAGCACATTTTGGTCCCAACCGAGTGCAGCCATCTCGTTGATAGCGTCCTCAACCTCCTGGCTGACTTCCCGTAGAAGAGCTGCGATCTCAGTTGCACTAGACATACTTGAAAGCTGAAAGAAGTTAAATGACTGGTAATACTGGCTTCCACTTATTTATACCTGCTGTCATCTGTTGGAGTTGACCAATCAGGTTAGAT
>ERZ1740065.1475-NODE-1475-length-14117-cov-4.719172_pt1 | contig 14117 bp, 7 predicted proteins | sample MGYA00581738_ERZ1740065 | MGnify/ENA primary metagenome ERZ1740065 (study PRJEB43018, sample SAMN04849749) | marine metagenome | isolation source: floating plastic debris | place: Pacific Ocean | collected 2008-09-01 | study: EMG produced TPA metagenomics...
CACTGGTTTGCAGCGCGAATTGCCGGGTTGGTGCTAATTATTTCGGTCTTTGTCACGGGAGTCACCATTGTGGTGGTGTACTGGACCACGGTGGGGCCGGTGCTAATGCTACGGCGAGAGTTGGAAAAGGTGGGAGCCAGCTTAGCGAATTCCGAACAGGCGGTGGATGTGCTGTGTCCGGTGGGCGATCGCACCGACGAGCTGGGAGATGTACAGCGAGCATTTAACACCATGTACCGAACAATTCACCAGGAAATTGCCAGCCGCCGCCAAGCGGAACGCCAATCCGATGAGCTATTGCGCAATATTTTGCCCGCGATGATTGCCGAACGTCTGAAGCAGGGGGAGCGCACCATTGCGGAGCGTTTTGAAGAGGCGACGGTGCTGTTTGCAGATTTAGTGGGATTTACGACCCTAGCGGCGAAGCTTCCGCCGAGGGAATTGGTGGAAATTTTAAATCAGGTATTTTCTCGCTTTGACCAGCTTGCGGATCGCTACGACCTGGAGAAAATTAAAACCATTGGCGATGCCTATATGGTGGTGGGCGGCGTGCCGATGACCCACTGTAGCTGTGGGATTACGGCGATCGCAGAAATGGCCCTAGCGATGTTGGATGAGTTGGAAGATATCAACACCAAGCTCAATCTCAACCTCAAGCTACGCGTCGGTATTCACCACGGTCCCGTTATTGCGGGGGTCATTGGTCTGCGCAAGTTTATTTATGACCTGTGGGGAGATACTGTCAATATTGCCAGTCGCATGGAATCCCACGGTAGCGAGGGGCGCATCCATACCACCGATGTGGTTTACCAAGCATTGGGCGATCGCTACGCCTTTGAAAAGCGAGGCACCATTCCCATTAAGGGGCGCGGGGAAATGAAAACCTATTGGCTAATTAAGCGCACTGGTCCCGAGCCGGATATGCTTCAATCGTCAAACTCCCAGCCCCTGAATGCAGCCCCCTCTAGTTCAGGCTCCTTTGACTCCCAGCGCTCTGGCGGAGATAAAACCAACCTGGAAGCACATCGGGATAATTCAGCTAATCCAGCGCCAGTGGTAGAGGCGTTGCAAAGGTCAGAGTCGGCGCTGAACGCTGTCTCAGTTCACCACGAACAGCCATAAGAATCCGCCCCAAATGGTTGTGCCCACTACCATTAGCACCGCAGCCCCAGTAGTAATCAACGGGGGAATCTTCAATAAGCCGCTCGTCGTTAGTGCCTAGCAAAATATCCCGAATTGAACGATGGCGCTGAAATTTATCTTTAACCGCCTCGTACATAACCCCCTGCTTAACGTGGTTCCAGTCCCGGCGAATTCGGTATTGGGGATTCCGCCCGATCGCCGCCGCCTCTTCAGGAGTCGCAGCCTGGCGAATCACAGACATCAGCCCCTCGTCAGGGGAGCCAACAAATTTTTGCGCCTGGTAAAAATGCTCAGACGTTATCCAACTGTGCCCCTGAAGATACTCCCGATGGGGTGAAAAGTTGTAGAAACACACGTAGTCTTGGTTCGCTTTGTAGAAATATATAACCATGTACTGTTTCCTATAGTGAGCAGCGCGGCGGTGACACAGCTTGGGAGTCGGGCGATCGCCCAAGGTGAAACCCAATAGGCGAGACCAGTTACATAAAACTGACGCCCCAAGCTAGCAAAGCAAATCACCTAAACCAGTGTTGTGGGCAAGACAAGCCTGGCAAGCGCATTCCAACGGGTAAATTTCAGGATTTTTACAGTACTTGCAATGTTTTATGCCCGGTGTATTTACACTTAATTGATTATCGCGCCTAACTAATTGTTTCACTGTATGTTTTTTTATAAGTTTTTCTGGCTTTCCTTCAAGTATAACCGTCTCTTATGTGTAGCTGTATAAAAGAGAATCTTTCTCGATAATTGAATTCAGCCCTAAGGGGGTAACAGGCGATCCAGTAAAAAAACAAGCTCGAGCGACTCTACTAAAGCTAGAATTGCCCGGTCTTGCGATCGCTCAAGCCTAGGAATCCCTGACGAATTCGCAAACTAACGCATTAAACACAAGGGAAGTTCTCCACTATCTTTTGTGACCGTTCTTCCCTGGAAGTTTTGCCGTCAGCGTTAGGAGAGGATGTGAACAACTAAATTTCAAACCCAATCATCACAAGGGTTTCAGCCCCTGCTATTTTTGTTTCGAAGGGAATGTACTCTCCGTTGCATAAAGCTTGTGACGTTTAATTGGTGACACGTCTTAGGATATTTTCAATCACCTGGGGGTAGTTTTGAGTTTGGTCAGGTGTGTTGGTAGTGCCCAGGATGTAAGAACGGTTTGCTTCAAAGCTGCAAAATCATAGTGGATAGCTTAAAGAGCATTCTTATTTTTGAGGCACTACCGATTTTTGAGGCACCATCGATATCTTTAAAGGGACGTAATATAACCGTAAAATTGTAGTGCTGGGGCAAGTTAGAGATACGGCGGTGGTGAAGGATAAAAACAAGCGGGTACGAGGATTTCGGTCCGGACGCATCCTTACCTTGCAAGATTCCGGCAAAGAAGGCGGCGAAGGCAAAATCTACCGGGTTCTGGAAGATGAATGCCTGGTGGCCAAAATCTATCATCCCCATAAGCGCAAGCCGGATCAGCTTTTAAAGCTACAGGCAATGCTCAATAATCCCCCCATTGATCCTGGCGGCGATACCCCGTCCATTGCCTGGCCAACGGATTTGGTGGGGCTGCTGGATCGTCCGGAACAGGTGCTGGGATTTCTGATGCCTCGGGTGGATCAAGTGCGCCCGTTGCACCACTTTTACACGCCCAAAACTCGCCGGGCAGAAATCCTTGGGTTTACATACCATTACTTGCTGCGAATGGCGCGGAATTTGGCAGCAATTTTCCACGCTGTGCACGATCGCGGCTACGTTATTGGCGATGTGAACGAATCAAATATCTTGGCGTCTTCCAGCACCTTGGTCACTTTGGTAGATACGGATTCTTTTCAGGTGTCTGATGGGAGTCGCACCTATCGCTGTGGGGTGGGCAAGCCAGAATTTACGCCGCCGGAGCTACACGGAAAAAATTTAAACCATATTGACCGCACGCCGATTCACGATCGCTTCGGGCTGGCGGTGTTGATTTTCCAGCTTTTGATGGAAGGCACCCATCCCTTTGACGGGGTGTATACCGGGCGAGGTGATCCACCGCTGAAATATCAGCGGATTGTGGCGGGACATTTTCCCTATGGTCGCCGGCGATCGCCCTATAAACCCAAGCCCATCGCCCCTCCATTTGCCAACCTCGACCCAGCGTTACAGGATCTATTTCGCCAAACCTTTGAGGAGGGACACCGTAATCCTGGCGATCGTCCTACCGCTCAACATTGGGTTAATACCCTAGAAATGGCCGAGGCGCGCTTAAAAACCTGTGGGGTTAATAACCGTCACGTGTATCACAGCCACCAAAGTCGGTGCCCCTGGTGCGATCGCGCCCAGCAATTTAAAGGTCGTGACCCGTTCCCATCCCGAGACGCCGTGCGAAAAGGGGACCATCGCAGGCCCGTTCGCCAAGCTAAAAAGCGCCCGCGTACGGTGGTTTACGGCTCCCCCAGCCTTAAGCTGCCGCTAATGGGTAGCAATCAAATGGGCGGCGTTCCCATTCCTAGCATTAGACAGCTACCCGCCACCAATGCTCGCCTATACTGGCTAGCGCCCGGCTATTCCCGAAAGGCCACCCTCGTTTCCCTGGTGGGGCTCAGCGCCTGCATCATCATTCCTAGCCTGATTATTATCAATCGCCACAATCTCAACTTCTCCACCCCCGGTATTCCCGACCGAATCCCCAAAGGCGCGGCCCTGACCAGCCCAACTCCAATTCCTTCGCCGGTACAGCAAGGGGCGATCGCCCAGTTTCCGGCCACCCAGCGCCAGTTAATCCAGCTAGTGGATCAAACCACTGCCCGACTGGCACAAGAACTGTCCCAAAGAGGGAGCGGGCGATCGCCCACCCGTGCTCAACTGCGCCAGTGGGTGATCGCTACCTTAAAACAACAGCTCCAGCTCTCTCCCAATAGCACTGATTTATTTTTGGGCACCACCAGCCAGGCTCCGTTGACTCCAGTATCGGTGGGCGATCGCCTAACCTGGGTGCAAGGACTTTACACCTATCAGGCGAGTCGCCGTATGGATCCCACCCCGCCCATCACGGGACAATTTGATCTGAAAGGACGCACCCGAGCCGCTTTGGAACAGGACATTACACAAGCGATTCTCGTTGCCCTAACCCGTCGCTCCGGATCGCAAGACAATACCCTATTTCCCAACCAGCGCTAGGGCGTGTCATCCATTCAACTCCAAAAGCTTGATGCCGTGGGAAGTACATGTATTTTTTGAAAAATCAAATAAAAAATAGTCAATCGTCGCCGAGATAGGACATTCAGAGCGGCGGGTGCATGAAACTGGTGTATGACTCTCGTCACTTCATTAACTAACGACCTAAAACTAACGAACTAAGCTTAGCGCCCATTGAAGCGTTTTTTATCGAATAGAGAATAGCTGTACTAGGAGCTATAAGCCTGACAGCTATTGAGCTTGAGCTTCAATTGAAGACAGTCCCTAATTTCTCGTAGTCTTCGCCTTATCCCCAATTCTTTCCTGACTGGGTGGTCTTTTAAAGGGGAAACTTTCATGGTGCTCCACGTCTCATTTGGCAGCCCCTTCACTATTTGAAGCAGTCCCTTTGGTAGCCTCAGATACAAGTCGGTTTCCCGTCCTACGGATAAGCCCATTGCGATCGCAAATTAACCTATAGTATTTGAAAAGAATGTAAACATTTTTATCACATTGGTTTCTGATCCATTAGGCGTATCACGAGCTGTGAAGTTTCCATCGTTTTCCAAATTTCCACCTTGAAGCTTTAAGCCTTCAATCCTGAAACAGGATTGGGATGCCCTAAACCGATTCAAAACACGCATCGCCCTTTGTTTTCATTTCACACGAGCCTCTGAGGACCGCACCGACAGATCCCATTTACGACACATAACTCGTATGGGGCATAACGTTCACCCCTTAGTGAATTTCTTACCCATTAGCCACGGCCCCATTTTTCTATGGATATTCGATTTGACTAATGAGTCCCGTTAAACCGTTACTCAATCTGTTGCTCAGTCCAATGATTTGAATCTGGCATCTTAACCATTGAAAACATAAATGTTTAAAAAAATCACTCTTTAAGTTACCCCTACCACCCCCTTGGCATGTTTGAGTATTTTACTGATCGCACCATCCAAATCATTTTGTTTGCTCAGGAAGAGTCCCGACGGCTGGGGCATCGGCTGGTGGGCAGCGAGCAGCTGCTGCTAGGCGTTATTGGTGAGCAAAAGAGTCCTGCTGCCCAGTTGCTTGCGGAGGCGGGGATTACCTTGGAGAAGGCGCGCAAGCAGGTGGAATCGATGATTGGGCGGGGTGCGGGTAATGTGCCGCCGGAGATTCCCTTTACGCCCAAGGTGAAACAGATTTTGGAGCGATCGCTAGAGGAGTCTCGCCAGCACGGTCAGTCTTACGTGACGCCGGAGCATTTGTTGCTGTCTTTGGTACGTGACCAGGATAATTCGGCAGCGAAGGTGATTCAGACGTTTGATGTGGATTTAGAAGAGCTGCGAGTGGCGTTGATTCGCAAGCTGGGAGAGTCTGTGCCAGTGGCTGCCGGGGAAGATCGCGGGGGGAGGCGATCGTCGCGCGAAAAATAAGGTAAGTCCTCTAGTATACTGGCGGACTTTGGCGAAAATCAGACTCAGAAGGCGAAGGGTAAAACGGCGATCGCTGAAGGGTTAGCGCTGCGTATTGTGGCGGGGGAGGTACCCGATGGCATTGAGAACCGCGAGGTGGTGGCTTTGGATTTGGGGCTGCTGGTGGCAGGAACCCAATATCGCGGTGCCTTTGAGGAGCGTCTCACCCAAATTGTGGAAGAGGTGCGCGAGGCGGGCAATGTGGTGCTGTTTATTGATGAGGTGCACAACCTGCTGGGGGCTGGCACCATGCAAGGGGGGCTGACGGCAGCGAATATTTTGAAGCCAGCTCTAGCGCGAGGAGAGCTGCAATGTATGGGCGCAACGACCTTAGAGGAGTTCCGCAAATATATTGAAAAAGATGCGGCGTTGGAGCGACGGTTCCAATCGGTGAAAATTGGTGAGCCGTCGGTGCCGGAAGCGATGGAAATTCTCTTCGGTTTGCGCCGCACGTATGAGGAATTCCATAAAGTGTCTATTTCTGATGAGGCGTTGGAAGCGGCTGTGAATCTGGCAGAACGGTACATCAGCGATCGCTTCTTGCCCGACAAAGCTATCGACTTAATCGATGAGGCCGGGTCGCGGGTGCATTTGGCCAACAATCCGGCGGTACCAGAGCTACGTTCCCTGAAAAAAGAGCTGGCGATCGTGTTGAACGATAAGGACGCTGCCGTGGAAAAGCAAGACTTTGACGTGGCTCGGTCCTTGCGCGATCGCGAATTGGCAATCCAAGCAAAAATTGCTGAAATCAAGGCTGCCAATGGCGCTAGCACTGACGCAGTGCCCACGGTGAACGAAGAGGATATTGCCAATATTGTGAGTTCCTGGACCGGTGTCCCGGTGACTAAACTGACCGACTCTGAGTCAGCCATGTTAGTGCACTTAGAAGAGCGTCTCCACGAACGGTTAATTGGGCAAGAGGAGGCCGTATCGGCGGTGGCACGATCCCTGCGACGGGCACGGTCCGGGCTACGGGATCCGGATCGTCCCCTAGCCAGCTTTATTTTCCTTGGTCCCACCGGCGTGGGTAAAACCGAGCTATCGAAAGCCCTAGCAGAGTTTATGTTTGGGGATTCCGAGGCGCTGATTCGGGTGGATATGTCTGAATATATGGACTCCCAGAGCATGTCCAAAATGATTGGCTCACCGCCGGGGTTTGTGGGCTATGAAGATGGGGGGCAGCTCTCGGAACAGGTGCGCCGTCGCCCTTACAGCGTGGTGCTATTTGATGAAATCGAAAAAGCTCACCCGGATATTTTCAACGTGATGCTTCAGGTGCTGGATGACGGGCGGTTGACCGACTCCCAAGGGCGCACCGTGAGCTTCAAAAATACCCTGATTATTATGACCTCCAACTTGGGTTCCAAGGCGATCGAGAAGGGTGGTCAGGGAGTTGGCTTTGAGGTGGAAACGAGCAACGATGCCCAGTTTGAGCGCATGCGGAATCGAGTACAGGATGAGCTAAAGAACTTCTTCCGTCCTGAATTCTTGAACCGCATTGACGAAATTGTGGTATTCCGTCAGCTCACCCAGCCCCAGGTACGGAAAATTGCCGACTTGATGGTGCAGCAGGTGTCCACCTATTTGGCAGATCGTGAAATCACCTTGGTGGCGAGTGATCGCTTTAAGGACAAAGTGGCGATCGAAGGTTACGACCCGGCTTACGGTGCCCGCCCTTTGCGCCGCAAAATCACCCAACTTTTGGAGGACGCTTTAGCGGAGGCCTTACTGGCTGGGGAGATTCAGCAAGGCGACGTGGTTCTGGTGGATACGGACGAGGATGACAAGGTGGTTCTCCAGCCTGAAAAGGCTCACGTTCCGGTCAAAGTTCCGGCGACGGTTTAAGGGGGATGACCCTGGAACCAGCAGCAGAGATGGATTAGGGTGAGGGGGCAGTGGGCTTTAAAATTAGCTCACTGCCCCTTTGTCCTGTAATCGCTATGTCTCAAACGGATTTACTGGTTTTAGCTCGCCAAGGGAACGTGGAGGCGATCGCCACCTTAATGAACCGAAAACTAACGTCGGTTCAGGTGGCGGTGGAAGCCCAGCTGGAAAACAGTTGTTTGCTGTTGCAGCTAATTGCCCACGGTGAGCTGCCATCGAAAGAAACATTGGTGACCTTTGTGCGCCGGGGGATGAATATTCTTAAGGTGCGCCAGGTGAACTTGGTGCAAGTTAGTGCCTGGCAAGCTGGAGCCACGGAGACCGTATGGGTTGAGTGGGTGGAACTGGGAGAAGACGGATATGTACAGAGAAGCGGTGGACAATATCGGGCAGCACACACCGTAAACACTCCCCAAGGACAGGCGTTTGGCGTTAATTTAGCGTCCTTGGCGGCAACAGCTAGCAATGGGCAATCCGGCGGGATGATGGCAGCGCACTCTCCTCAGCTGCCCCTGTTCGATGGGGATCGGGAAACCTTACCGGCAGGGGCACCAGCGTCGCTGTGGGACGGGGATCCAGAGGGCTACTACCGCACTTGGATGGTGCAGCAAAATCTAGGCTGGCAGTATCGATGGCAAGTGCCACGGCTGGCGGCATTTTTAGTGTATTTTCTGAATCCGGCGGAAACGCTGCTGGATATGGTGGGGGTAATTTACCAAGGACGGCGGTGTGTTTTATTGCTGACGGACCAGCGTTTGTGCTGTTTGGGGGCAGGGTTTCGACAGCAGGCAGTGCGGGAGTATTTTGAGGTGCCATTGGCTGCTTTTGATAACGGCAGCAGTGAGGGGGCTCAGGTGGCGATCGCCCCCACAGGACTAGAAATCAACTATCTTTCCCATGGGCTAGGTGCCGCTGTGCGCTGGAGTAAGGTAGACCAAGGACAGAACTTCCTACGGCGCAGTTTACAGCGAGTGGTGCCTATGGATGGGGCGATTGACAACAAAGCTATTGGCGGGGAAGGCGGCGATGATCAGGGCACAAGTAGAAATAGCAATGAGAGGAATGGCAGCAATCGCAACCCTGGCTTATCTGCTGACTTGTCCTCGAGGCTAACCCTTTGGAGCAGTGGGATTCCTGGCGATCGCCTATCTCTATGGTTCTACGCCCTTTTGATCTTCATTACCGTAGTGGTTCTGATCTTACTGTTTTTGACCGTTCCCTAATGAAGTAAGTCAATGACGTTGCTAAAAGAAACTGGGGTTAAAAAACTGGAGAAAATCAAAGGCTATCGATCGCCCTAGGACAATAATGCCGCTGCCCCTTAAAGGGGCTAGGAGCTGTCATCAATTGAATCCCTAAGTCAAGAGTCGTAAGGGTTTCAGCCCCTAGCTTTGTTTGTTTTTAAAGGGCGCGTCCCCCCCACGGCATAAGGCTTCTGGAGATTAATTGATGACACGCCCTAGACGATAAAGAACGTGGGCTAAGCTAGCAATACCCCAGTACTGTCACCAATCAAGATTCAATACCTTAAACCACAAGGTTTACGGTCCATAGCTTGTTTTTAAACAGGACGCCGCTTTACCCACTGGAATAAAGCCTATATAGTCTTTCTCGACCCCAATAGGCCGCCTGACAAAGCTGGTAGCAGGCAAAATCCGCACCATTATCCGCACCATTGGGCTTCGCCAACACTTCGCCCAACAAGCTCGATGCTCCTCGGAGTATGTTTTGTGTGGATTGAGAGACTATAGATTTAAGAGACTATAGATTTAATTGATGAAGTGCCCCAAGGTTGCAACCCTACTTTCATTTCTATAAATAAATTTCCACTTTTTCTATAACTTCCACTTTCAGAAACGCTTAAACGCCTAAGCCTGTTTAATAAATATGCTCGCTAAACTTAAACCTGCAGCATTACAACTGGGACAGCAACTTCGGTCCATGCTGCCCTCCCGGTCCGTTTCTGCCGTCACCCGTCAGCTTAATTTAGGGGAGAAGCAGTGGTCCCAAACGGTGGCGATCGCCCTGATAGTGACGGGTACCGTTTGGGGCGTGGAAAGGCAGGGGTGGCTGCAGCACTATGAGCTAACGGCCTATGACTTGATGGTGCGAGTTCGGGGACAGACGGAGCCCGACCCGCGCCTATTGATTGTGGGTATTAGCGATGCAGATATTGCCCAGCAAGAACAGTGGCCGCTCTCTGATGCCATCTTTGCTCAAACCCTAGAAAATCTACAGAAGCATCGTCCTGCGGCTATTGGCATCGATATTTACCGAGACTTGCGCTTCGACCCAGGACACGGGGACTTTGCCCGTCAGCTTAATGTGCCTAATATTGTCACCATTCGAGCCATTGAAGGGGTAATGCATCCCATTGCCTATGGCGATCGCCCGCCCTTAGACCAGGTGGGTTTTAACGACGTGGTGCTAGACGAAGACGGCGTGGTGCGGCGTAATTTATTGATTTCTGACACGCCAACGGGACAAACCCTGTTTTCGTTTCCCATGCAACTGGCAAAAAAATACTTCGCGCCACGGCAAATTCGCGCCCGTAATAATCTCAATAATCCCAACTGGATGGACATTGGCGAGTCCACCTTCTTTCCCCTGCCACCCACGTCGGGCGCCTATCGCGCCGCTGAAGAGGATATCCTCGGCTATCAGGTGATGCTGAACTATCACCACTATGATCGTGTTGCTCCGGAATTATCCCTATCGCAGGTTTTAAGCGAAGACTTTGACCCGGCTTTGGTGGAAGGAAAAGTGGTGCTTATTGGTAGCGTGGCAGACAGTTTGCGGGACGTATTTTTTACACCCCATAGCGCCGCTAATACCACTCGCCCGAAAATTCCCGGCGTTTACATTCACGCCCAGGCACTGTTGCAAATTGTGGACGCGGTGGAAGGCACGATCCCCCTGTTGTCCTACTGGGCGGACTGGCAGGAGTTTTTATGGCTAGTGGTGTGGGTGAGCGCTGGGTGCAGTGCGGCTTATTTTTCTCGGCGTCCCCTATTGGCGACGGGGCTGGGGGTAATCGGGGTTGGGGTGATTGCTATATCCACGTTGGGGCTATTTATTCAGGGGGTAACGTGGGTGCCCTGGGTTGCGCCCACCGTTGGGTTGGCACTGGGCGTTGGAGGCACGCTAATGATGCAGGCGCACCAGGCCCGTCGCCAACGCATTGCCCTGTTGGAGCTGCTGGAGCAAAACACGTCCCCGGCGATCGCCCAGTCTTTGTGGGATAACCGCGACGAACTGTTGCGAGGGGGACAGTTGCCGGGACGCAAGGCAACGGCGACAATTTTGTTTTCGGATATTCGCAACTTTAGTCCGGTGGCGGAACAAATGGAGCCGGAACTGCTGCTGGAGTGGCTTAACTGCTACTTTGTGCTGGTGAGTGGAGCGGTGCAAACCCACGGTGGGTCCGTAAATAAATTTATGGGCGACGGCATGATGGCTCTCTTTGGGGTGCCGGTGCCGCGAACCAATGCGGCAGAAGTGGCGGCCGATGCCCAAAGCGCCGTTGATTGTGCTTTGGCAATTGGCGATGGGTTGGCACAGCTTAATCAGGATTTTGAGAATCAGGGGCTGCCGTCCATTGAGGTGCGCATTGGAATTTTTACGGGACCGGTAGTGGTCGGCAGTATTGGCGGACGCAAGCGCTGGGAATATGGGGCCATTGGCTCCAGTGTGAATATTGCATCTCGACTAGAAAGCTGCATTCGCGATCGCCAGCCGGGTCCGTGCCGAATTTTAGTGGCCCGAGAAACGCTAGTGCACCTGGGCGATCGCTTTCAGGTGGAATCCTGGGGGCCTTTACCGATGAAAGGGGTGAAGGAGCCGGTGGATGTATATCGAATTTTGCGGCGGTCTGGGTCTGGCGATCGCCAGGGACAAAATGTCCAAAAAGGAAGGTTCCAAGAAGGAACATACAGTTCTTCCGGTACCGAGTCCTCTAGCGAGTCCCCCGCCGACTCTCCGCCAACTTTGGCCTCCAGCGAAACGCCATAACTGCGGAAATAAAATCTGACGCCGGCCCTAGCTAACGTAAAACTGGCGCTAAATTGGTAATCCCCGTGCGTTGTACCGCGATTGTGGCGATTAATTCTGTGGCACCGTCTGAAACCCCTTCGTTAGCTGCTGCTTCCTCGTTATCCCCAGCGGCAACCCCTAACAGTTCGTTCTCCAATACCTCACCGACGGCTTATATCGTTGGCGGCGGTGTGGCGGGCTTGCTGACGGCCCAATCGCTGCTTGAGGATATGGAAAATCAGAGCACTCCCTGGTCGCAGGTGGTGATTATTGAGCGGGCGGATCAGCTGGGCACCGGCTTAACCCAGGGCAACGGGCGCAGTTTGACGGCGACGGAGGGGCTGGTGGCAGCAGGGGTAAAACCGGATGAATTGGAGCGATCGCTAGCAACTCCGCTAGACCAAGGGGGATACGCCTATCCAGGATTTATACCCACCGCCGCGGACCAAGCCCAGATGGATCGCTACACGGCAGGGCTGCGGACGGTGGAGTCTGAGATTTACCATCGCGATTTATCCCTGGTACGGTTCGGGCTAGCCAACTTAACCCAGTGGCAACATTGGGCGAAACAATACCCTTCCTTGGCTGCCGCCAGCGGGTTTTATCTCAGTGAAAAGCTACGGATTTATGGGGGACCCAACGCCCTAAGGCGGGGAATCGGCGAAGTCTATCATCTAAATGTGGCCGGTGCTAACTGTGGTTGGTCAAAGCCTCCAGGGCGGCTAGTGAATTATGAGGACGCCTTGGGTTTTGATCCAGCGATGGAAACGTATCTCAGTTCGCGACGGCGGGAGGATGGACAGTTTGATGGGGCCCTCACCTTGCAGCCAGGAGGGGCAATCCATGTGGGGCGGTTGGTGGAGCAACTGACCCAATGGTTATTGGGCACCAATCGGGTGAGCCTGTGTATCAATACCCAGGTGCGGGATATTCAATGGCGATCACCTACAGCGGGTCTGAAACGGACCATTACTGGTTTAACGGTGGAAACATTCGATGATCAGAGCTCAAGTGTCAAAGCCTTGGGCACTGCCGAGGATTGCTATGTTTTTGCCACCGGGTTTGATGATTTATTGCACCGCAGCGGGGCGATCGCGGCTCCGTTATTTCCCGTCGCAGGCACTTCAATTACTCTGGTCTTGCCAGCGGATCTCCCCGACACCTCTGGCAACTCCTTTCCCCAGCGAGCTTGGAAGCAGGATATTCTCGGTCCCCTGGTCTTTAGCCCCACTTTCGACACGGTGCTGGAACGATGGATTTTGCGCATTGGCGGCTTTAAATTCTATCCCGGAGCCCATAATCAGCCGCCGTTGGATTTTAATCACCCTGGCGTGAAGTGGGCGATCGCCCAGCAGGTCCAACAGGCGATCGCCTTTATGCCAAAGGTAATGGATCAGCTTTTTGGAAAAGAACTGAGCAAAGAACTCAGTCAGGAACTAGATAAAAATACGGGTAAAAATACAGGTGAAATCTTCCCAGATCCTCCCCTTAATTGGGCTGAATTAAAAAATAAAATCAACCCCTGGGCCGGACTGCGTCCCCTTTACGCAGACGGTATGGCAGCCCTTGGTCCCTTTGCCAGCAATGGATACACCATCTCCGGCACTGGATCTTGGGGGCTTAGCAGCGGCGTCGGCAATGCAGTGCTAATAGCCCAGTGGCTACGCGGTATTCCTGGCGATCGCCTCACCCTCTCTGGCATTCCCACGCCGCTACTTCAAGATTATTTAAACCGCGTTAACCCCTTGAGATTTCACGAGAAAACTTGCGGAAAAAATTAGGAGCCCTGACTTAACAAAGGCTCCTAACTTAATGCTTTAAACCAACAACATTGGCTAACAGTCAATCTACGTCAGGCGTCTAGGTTCAACTGATGGGCCCCAAGAAGGCGTAAACCCAACACAGCACTGAACGATGATTGATAACGTCCTCTAGCGGCATAACGTCCTCTAGCGGCGGATTTTCTTGGCCATATTGCGAAACATATCCATGCTGCCGTCACCGGAAGACTTTTTCGGCTCGGGCGGACTGAAGGAGGGTGCCGGGGTCTCCTGATCGGGAGACTGAGGGGCCTCAGCAGCCGGGGCTGCTGGCGGTTGCACCGGAGTTTGGGGGGCAAAGCTTTGGGACTGCGGTGCGAAGGAAGACGTCGAAGTCGGAGGGGTGTAGTTCTGGGACTGAGGCTTATAGGGGACGCTAGAGCTGCTTTGAGCCCGGTTCTTTTTACCCTTGTTTAGGGCTGGGGGGACATACTTGTCGATGGGGACATCTTCGGCTTTTCCCTTGGGATAAGTGCGCTCTACGGTGATTTCTTTTCGCATATAGTCAATATCACCAAAAGTCTTCGCGTCGTCGTCGTCGAGAAAATATGATGTACCGTTTCCAAGACCAAATAACTTTTGCCAAATTCCCATCTTTGTCTCCCTCCTTACAAAATGCGCGGGTTTGCTA
>ERZ1740065.1476-NODE-1476-length-14116-cov-11.800085_pt1 | contig 14116 bp, 10 predicted proteins | sample MGYA00581738_ERZ1740065 | MGnify/ENA primary metagenome ERZ1740065 (study PRJEB43018, sample SAMN04849749) | marine metagenome | isolation source: floating plastic debris | place: Pacific Ocean | collected 2008-09-01 | study: EMG produced TPA metagenomics...
GGAGGGAGGGAAGGAGGGACGAGAGAGAGAGGGAGGGAGGGAGGAGTATTAAACTATGACTTCTCAAAGCTCAGCAAAAAATGAGCATCCCTCATCTCATCCTTTTAGCTTGAAAGGTTGACAGTTACGTCCCCTACACGAGGGCTGGGACCTATGTAATGGCAGTTAGCCTGAACCATTGCTGCAAGCACTAGGGGTCCCCCATACACCCAGACATACGGAGTGGAGTCTCACTCACCTCAGAGAGACAGTGACAGAGGTCGTTGAGCAGCGACTCGAGGTGACGCAGTGACTCGTCGCTGCCGAGCAGCAGTATCTTCTCTATGAGCAGCAGACCGACAGACGTGTACATCCGGGCATTCGAGTCCGATAGACTGATTGTACAGAATCCGTTATCAATACTCGGGTTGTAGAAGTGTAGCAGCCTGGCTATGAACCTGATCAACAGCAAGCAGTTCCAGTGATAGTAAGGGGCAGACAACTCTCAATGTACGAACTAGCCGGTCTGTACCTATTGAAAACATAGCTATCCAGTTTCTTGAGTGCCACCTCGCTGCTCCTCAGTACAGCGGTTACGACAGGCCAGCCCCAGGCAGTCGGGTCCGGCTCGACAAGCACCATGCTCTCCCTGATCATGTCTACCAAGTCTTCGTCACCGTCCTACATAGACACGGAGAATGGGCTGTCTTTACTCTCCGGCAGTGAGATGTCTATGGTTTCGCATACGTATGCAGACAGACGGACAGACAGACATTTACCTGGGGGAGGAGGGACTCGAGTCTCTCCCTATTTTTGACAGTCAGAAGTTTCTCAGTCCTGAGTCTAGTATTGTCACTCATGATGAAGGACGTTAGAAGGTCAAGATGCAGACTATGTGGCACTGGACCACGTTTCTTGACGCTATGCACTCTGTCGAGGTACTCGATTGCCTGGTGTGCTTGTCTGTAACCAGGGCAGGTCACTATTCAGTTGATGCTCTTACAGTCATGCTTACATGTTTCATCAAAGACATGATCGGGACAGAGATGAGAGGGAGGGAGGGAAAGAGCGGGTGAGAGGGATGGAGATAGAGGGTGAGAAGTAGGTAGGGAGAGAGTAGATGAAAAGAAGGGATGGAGAGGGTGTGGGAGAGGTGAGGGTGAGGGAGAGGGGAGGAGGGAGAGGTGAGGTATGTAAGACTAACTGTCTCTGCATGCGTGTGAGAGAGGCTAGACTGGAGGCGTTGAGGAGTACAGGTAGGCTGTGAGTCTGCTCGCTCTCAGACCAGGGTAGTAGTCTGTGACTCTACAACACGTCATGTCACGCTGTAATATTGAGGATAATCTGGGTGGCGTCTGGATGCGGTACAAGAAATAACACTGACCATGTGCAGTAGTTCTCCTAACAGTATTGTTGCCCACACTGAATTGTGGCTGTCTGACTTCACTACGACCTCACTGAGAGCCTGCAAGACACGATCTCTCTATCAGCAAGGCCAACGCTGTAAGCAGACTAACATCCAACTTGTACGTCCCAACTCACATCTATTACACCGCAGTGAATGAACACTGATAGCAGCAGAGCGAGGTGGTTATCCACTAGGTTGGGGCGGGAGTGCGACGCCCGGTATATAGATAGGCACTCCGCCGCCACAAATCCTTCTTTCAGCTGCCACGATTTTTCCGGTGCACAAGGATCTGAAGTATCAATGCCAAGTCCAGTAGTGAATTTTTGCACAAAACAGAAAATTATTCAGCTAATCAGTCCATAAAGAAAATAAAATTGAGCTCAGGTAAAGCATAACTAACCGCAGCTTAAAAGAGCGTCGTGGAAGACGTCCGTCCATTTGGGAGTTTTAAGTAGGAAAATATTGAATATAGTCTCCAATAGGATCTTCTGGGATGGATCAGCTGGAATTCGTAGCGAGCGGAGGAGAGATGTGAGGCCATTCGTGCGGCAGTTGGAGAGCGACAGAAGGCCAGGCCAGGAGTGGAATGCAGTAAGCAGAGACATGCCACAGGCTTTACACCTCTGGAGTCGCTCTTCTTTTCTGCAATTTGATTGGTCGGATGTTTGACTGAATAAAAATGGAATAGCTGAACGGCAGCAAATATGGCGCCCATCGATCTCAACCCAGTGCTTCACCGACCCTATAGTCAACAGTGCCCATACTCCACCCACATTACATCTAGCCCCGCTCACATTATATATAGCCCCGCCCACATTACATTATAGCTCCACCCACATTACAGCTAACTCCTCCCACATTACAGTTATCTCCTCCCACATTACAGTTAGTTCTACCCATATTACAGGTAGTTCCGCCCACATTACAGGTAGTTCCGCCCACATTACAGGTAGTTCCACCCATATTACAGGTAGTTCCGCCCACTCACTGGGTTGAGATGGATAGTTGCCTATTACATATTATGTATGAAGGCTGAAAACAAACAAGCAACTGCAACGCAAACCATAGCTAAGAAGCAACGGCAGACAAACCTACTGTTACCTAGGCAACCATATGCCACTTAGATTTGACTGTAGGACTGAGAATACAATAAGAGCAATCAGAAATTACAATGGCGATACCAAGCTCCATGGAACGACTTCAACTATACCCACTGCTAATCTTTCCGCATTTTCTGTATCACATGAACCAACTTCAATCGGTAAAACTTATGAACGGCAGCACATGCCGCTCAGTGGTAGGACTTGAAGTAAACTGACCGGTCGCCGCCCTCGTTGGAATCGTTCTTGTGTCGGTAGTTCATGTCAGTGAATGGGCCAACCAGCTGCTGTAAAAACGGACACGGATAGTACTAGTAGCACACCCTCATAGACATAGAGAGTGTGAGGCCGGCTTGTGACCGATAATCACATGAGTAAGTTAGTCAGTGGCTGGTGTACTCGTCGGTTGTCTGTTCTCAGGTAGACTCCATTTCTGCCTTAGATTAACAGAGGGCTCGACTGAGCTAGAGTGCGGGACTGCTAGGAGTAGAGACATACTGTGGCGGTACTATGGCTATTTGCTGGGTTAGATGGTTCTGGTTTCCTACGTACAGAATTTCAGGAGTATTCAGACATCCATTCAACGTCACGATTCCACGCATTCTTTCTGATTTAGTGAGTCAATTTATTATCATTTGCAATCCAAGTGATTATAGAAGATATGAAGGGACCGCCCCTTTTCCATCATAAAGCAAGGATAAAGATGAGGATATCATTGGATTTCTCATATTCTAATTGGCTGTCGATATTGTATTGTAAATTTCATCGACTGCCTACAAATCATCCATTTCACCAATATATACCAATATTTTGAATTTTTTCAACCATTGATGCTATTTTGGTGTTGAGGATGTGGCAAATACTACCTCTGCAAACAGCACAAGAATTTTTTTCAAACTACTGACAATCAGACTATCACAACAATTAGAAGGCTTTAAGGTCAAGGACAAGTGGACAAGTTAAGGATTTCAAGTTCACTAAGTGCGCCAGATTGATAAGTAAGATGATTGGTCAGTTCGCCTGCAAACTAGCCAATAATAGTTGACTTACAGTAAGACCGGCGGGTGGCAGGCAGTTCCGCCTTGTCACAGGATGGTTGGCCAGGAAAACCAAAGTAGAAGTGAGAGACTCATTGACGAGCTGTGTGTCATGACACAGCATCGTGTGCTGCATTATAACCTGACTCCCACCGCACTGCGCCAGCAGAGAGGAATTACAGTATGCTACAAACATAATTAGTTTCCCAGTCTCAGTATTGTGTGCTACTGGCCATGAGAGGGGAATTGCAGTACACAAAAAACATAATCAGTTTCCAGATCTCAGTATCTTGTACTACTGACAGGGAGAAGGTGGTACGATGTAGTTACCTAATTCACAGAGGAATTCGAGAGAGGAGAGCAGCATGCGTTCATTAGTCAGCGCTCCATCTCCAGCAACAGCAACAAACGGGTAAACCAGAGACGGCCGGTAGTCACTCGGGCTGATGTTCAGCAGGTGACGGCACAGCCTGACTGCCTGGTTTCTTTCCACCTCATGCATGGAATTGATGTCCAAAGACCTGTTGGAAACCAAAGTTGCTGTGAAAAGAACTCGATTCGCTGTAGAGGGCAGGTGAACGATCTGCCGACTTACCGAGCCACACACCAGTCCAGCTTGAGGTTGTAGAACAATATCACTCTCTCATTCGTATCAACAAAGTACCTCAGACATCGGAGAGCACCCGCGCGGGTCACAGCATGCTTGTCCAATAGAGTAGCTCTCAAACTGAAAGTAGTATCCAACTTCCTCAGCAACTGCATCATGAATTCATTCAAACGACTGTAGTCAACCAAAACTCGCTTACCAACAGAGAATTTGAGTAGGGGTCAAGGTCAAGTGACTGTTGGTACCACCTTGCCTGAGGAGTTTGACGAGAGCATTGAGGTAGGCTAGCCGTCTGGCTTTGGTGATGTCAGTTTGAATGACGATATGAAGGAGAATGTCCCGGAGGGCCTCCGAATGGTCTGAAATATGGACAGAGGGGTGGTGGCAAATCTCTATCACAACATTGACAGCCAAATACAAACAATGTATCCTAGATGTTGAGCTGTTCGTAGTAGAACTGGCACTACAGGTAGGTCTTGCAATGCATCATTATGATCAGGCTGGTGGCAGGTATACATGAGAGGCGAATGACATCACAGTTTACACAGTACCAGTTATCAATGCGACTGCGTTAGCTAATACTCATTTTATCACCTTATCAATTGTTTTAATAGCAAGATGCTAGAAAACTAGTAGCGCATTTACCTCCGACTGTGTAACAATCATGGCACTCTGTGCTGTATGTTTAGCCAAAAATGTGTAAATAAGAAGCTTGATGCTAATTTTGGACGGAGTATGATGCACCCAAGTATCATTCGATGATGCGTTACACAGACAGTTCTTTCATAGCACCTGCATATTGCAAGCAGAACACAGGCCACAGCATGATAGAGGAAGAGGAAGCGATGTGAAAGAATAATGATGATGCTTACCTGCATATTGATCTAGCTTAACAACCTCCTCCTCAGTTTCATGCTTTTCTGCAACAAAGAAGTCGGTATTGGTAAATAGAACCTTATCAGCGAAGCTATTACAATAGTTGTTATACCTCCCATACAGCCACACGAAAATGTAGTAGCATGTAAAGAAGCTTGAGCAGCCAACGAGATGTGAGTGTCCAATATCGCCAGTGCAGCATTAGCTGAAGATTTTTTATCACAAATTACTTACGTTTACCAAAGCGACTGGACGAATGTGGGAAACCTCTTGCTCGACTCCGAACCTTCCAATCTCTGAGACTCATTCTAGGACTCGTACCTTAACATAATCTGCATCCCTTTTTTGCTGAGGCTAGATAATGTACTATTTCATCCTCACCCACTGACTACTAGGACGACAGCAACTACTGAAACACAAACTCGGCGCGCTATCAGTTCCTGCACTGTACTCTGTACTTGACTAGATTCATCAAATCGTATACCAGCATCGTGAAGTGCCCATTCAAAACCGGATATGGAACAGAGAATGTTGAGACTAGCGAAATCGCTACTCAACAGCGGAGGTCGCGTCCTTCGCCATCTTGCGTACGAGCATATGGAACAAAACCTACTTGTTCTTGAGATTTTCTCCTGTTTCAACTGCTTTGAACAATATCTATATGTTCCAGTTGCAGAAGTAATTTAATCCTGGCATAGTGCCTGAGAAATAGGATGAGATCTCAATTAACAGTTTATCACTGCTAGCATTTTGATATTTTGCTCCATTGTTAGCTTTGTGTTTGATCACTGGATGACTGTAGATTCTACCACGTTGGTAATTTCGGATAGCGAAGGAGCAGAAACTTTGAGGAATCACACCCACAATGACCTAGTCATGAGTAGTATGGCAAAAGATTGCTGTTTGCTCACATTCAGGTCCCTGATCTGATCATGCAGAGCATGTATGGAGTTATCTACTCATTGCAGTGTATCTGGATAAACACAGCACTCGAGTTATTTCAGGTAGGATATCATAAATTATTTACATATGATAAATATCATTGCACAGTAAGAGCTCTACTAGTGAGGTCTGTCATTTGATTACTGCTCAGTCATCAGCAGCCAGAGAGTGTCAGCAATCGCTCATGATTTTGTCGACTGCGGCAGCGATTGAGATGCTACATGTAAACATTATTCTCTGTACAAATATCACACAACTGACAGGAAATCAAGTAGACAATCGATGAAAAAGGGAGGTGCCGTGTCAAAACTATTCACATATCTTTTACTCCCTATTATAATTCAACGCAAAAATATGAAGCATGGGAGCAATAGAAACGAAGTGATAAAGGAATAAAAATGTATGAAGAAAAAAATAGCATTTGATTGTTTGACTAGAACAGGAGAGAGATTTAAGCAGCAATTCCTTGATCCCAGACTTAACTATATCAGGCATGTATCAATGACGTAGTGACATAACTCCTTCTAGTACGTCTGGCACTTAAATCTGCTGACCAGAACAGAAAATAAATGAAATAATACATATGGCAGCACCCTAACCTCGCCGGGAATGACCTTGCAAGACACAGTGAGTGGTGCATGGCAATGGACTATGGAAATCAGTGAGTGTTGAATGCACGGGTGGCAGTGATGAGGAAGGATCAATCTGTGTCTTCGTGAGTCAAAGATATGCCTGAAACGATCCTGGCATTGCGGCTCTCCAGACACGCTTGGGTGGCCTCCTCCATCTGAACATAAGACACAAGCAGTTAGGATACACTAAAAACTATCCAGCCCTTTCACTCTAATTCCCAGATATGTGCCTCTACCCCCACTGCGATCATTTCCCACCGAAAGGCATTCACCTTGCTACAGTAATTTCTGTTAGTGCAAGACTAATTTTTTTAAATTTAGCGAAAGCTCTACTGGGCCAGCATATGTTTGAAAACATTTTTGCTGACGATATGAACTATTGTCTGATACAGTGGATCCCAAGGCCTCGCTTACACTGAGCTCAGATGTTATAAAATAACAGAAACAAAACGAAAACAAGTAAATGGTAATGAACCGACCAGGTGTTTACACTCAAACAAATCAGCCAAAGCTGATATATATACTGACGCTGTTCGGACGAGACGGCATACAGGAAGTGGTTATGGACTCTCCTTCCATACCAGAGAATATAAGGTATTCGTGACAGAGCGACAATATGAACTGTTAGCAACATCTGAATCATGACAGACAGTTACTAAACCTGCATCATCATACTGAATAGACTTTACTCAATGCCCTGCTGTCATTCTCCTGCTGTAAAAGTAATAGAAACTGACTAGAACATGCTAGAGGCGCTTTGTCCTGCCACCAAAAGCAAGAGAATGAGCTGTTTTCAATACTATCTCAGTGCTTACACCGATTGTTTCAGGAGCGATACTGTTTCTGCATGTCATTGATAAAGTTACCAGTTTTTTTTACCATTTTTGATGGTATTTATTTGCTACTCTGTACACTTCAGCTGTTCACTGACAAACAGCTGGGCCGCTCGCTGACGAACAGCCGGGCCGCTCGCTGACGAACAGCCGGGCCGCTCAGAAGGAGATCCGACTCCATTCTCTGAATACTGACCGTTAACCTGTCGTGTACAGTCTGGTACGTCTTGCTGGTCAGCTCCTCTTGTCTGACTCCTTGCAGTTCAAAGTCAGAGAACAGTTTCTAGAAGCATAGGGACGTTTAGAGTAGAAACTCTGCCGGGACTACAAATGCACTGCCAGCATACCGCTGGTCACCTGACCATCGGATCAACCATTAGTAATGGGAGTCACTGTCACATAACCCTTCTCTTCTCATATCTATAGCTGTCTATCAATAGATACCGAACTGAGGCTTAGATGTTGTTCCTATCGTACATTACAGTACAGTGAGATGAGACAGACGGAGGTTGGTCACCATGGATGATGGGCTTATTATTACAGGACCGCAGTCAATCCTACCTCCGACACACTTAAATGCATAAAGGGGAAGACAACTCACCTTGAAGATGTGTATGAGGCATGTTAGCTGATAGGAATGCAGGGGCACCTCCATTCTCTCCGATAGCCACTCACATAGTTTCCTTATCTGCTCAGTGTACCAGTCCTAAAGACAATGAGAGGTCAATGAAACCGTTTAGGAACACCAGCTATTGTGAACAAATAAACCGGCTACTGGTCTCTTCCTAGTTCCTATAACTGATAGCCAATTTAATTACACACAATCGGTGATGATTTAAGGATATCCGAGGATAAATGTTGTACATGTATTAATGATCAGATTTATAAGGGATCAAAGCTTTACCTGGTACAAAGAACAGCCTTCAAAATATCACAGTAAAAGTAGAAACTAAGTCTAATGCATTCACACGTTGAGTTATCAAGTGACATGTTTGATAGTTAGGATAGTATAGACACAGCTGATTGGCTAACCTCAAACAGGTCAGTGACAAAGATCTCATCTATCGTCTTCTGGCTGATCATGTCTAGATTTCCTCTGACAAATATGACATACTCCTTGCCAAGCTCATCCGTCGGCTTCTGTACAAGAAACAGAAGGACATTTATAGGTTTGAAGCAGAATAGGAAACCAGAGATGAGAGGAATAGCAGAAAGAAAGTAAGATAGAGAACAAGAAAGATCGATAACTATAAAAAAGGGGAAGGAGAGAGATAGAGAGGAGGATGAGAGAAATTAGGAGACAGGCGGAAGGAGGGAGCAGGGGGAGAGAGCGGAGGATGAGAGGAGCAGGGAGGGAGAGCGGAGGATGAGAGGAGCAAGAAGGGAGAGCGGAGGGAAAGGAGGGAGGGGAGAAGACGTGAGAGAGAGAGAGAGGGGGGGTGGAAGGAGGGAGAGATGAGGGAAGGAGAGAGGGAAGGAGAGAGGGAAGGAGAGAGAGAGGGTGGACACGTACGGTAAGAGAAAGGAGAGACTTGAGGAATGATCCTTCATCGTATCTCTTCAGTTTGAGCAGCGTGCTCTCTAGGACAGTGATCAGCTGATGTATGATGCACTTCTTCATGTGCCTCAGTCCGTCGTCGAGGAAGTTCTCGATGCGAGTGTGGTAGTGGTGCATTGCCTCCCCTGACACCGTACACAGCTTCAATGCCTACAGAGTGCAGTCAGTAGAATCAGTAGGAGACAGTAAGGGCGATTGACAAGACTTATTTCATAAAGTGGACTTTAGTCTAAAGTCAGCAGAACTGTACATTGAGGGAGCAAAGCCTGCTTGAGTGACGGCCATATTTCACTGAGGCACACATTGGATAGTAGTTGGTTTTATTTCATCATGTGATCACGTGAACCCAGAAAAATGGTGTCTCAATGATAGCATCGTGTACCCAATTGGACTCTGAGCGTGGGTAGATCTACTGGTGAGCCTTGAGATGGCAAAGGAATGCTCTACTGCTGCGCCGCAGTCAAATATCTATCACCTAATATTACCTTTCCTCACAATGGAGCATATTCGGTTACAATCGAACTTGAAATACAAGGTAGCCTGAGGCTCTTCTCATCCGTGACTTCTAGTTTGAAGTTAGATCTCATTGTAATGATGACAATAGGCTATCAGTGCAATTAATCAGCGTTCTACAAATGTGGCCTGAGCTCCTACTAACCTGAGTCTTGCAGTCGGCGAGGGTGTTGACCATGACGCACAACTCTGCTGGAATAATGAAGTCTGATGATCGACTAGTCTTTGACAGAATGGAATCAAACGCCTGAAGAACTCTGCAAAGATAAAGCGTAGGACTACAGTCTCCGGTTGACAATGAACTTCTACTAAAACACGCCAGCAAATGTAGTCAGCATGTGGACAGGCAGACAGACGCTGACCGATTGCCTGACGCCTCTATCATGTCGCTGGCCATCAGTTTCAGCCGGTTCTCCAGGTGTTCAGCAAACACTTCGTCCGGCCACTGCAGCTCTTTGATGAATGTCTGCAGAGCATCCAGTTTCCAGAGCATATCCTGTGACGTGGAGCAACCGGTACCAGTGGCCTCCCACCGCTCCTTACTGAAGCCTGAATATAACATAAATAATGCCCATTACACCACAACATACACCACACCAGTAACTGATTATACTCAGCAAGAAAGGCACAAAGTGGAACCGCTAATGCACGCATAAACTTGACCATAAAGTTCAATAAGTGGGAGATAATGTAAACATTTCATACGAAACTGCGAATTGTAAAGAATTCCTATATGAGATTTACCTAGAATGTACGGAAACACGGACAGTGGTATGTATCGGCAGTTGGTAAAGCATCTATCGCTACATATCGATGTCAAGTGATAGATGTAGGCCAGTTACAACCAGTGGATACAAACAATCCCTCTTCGTTTAGAGTGAGCCGCCACTGACCCAGGAGGGGATCGATGCTGGGCTATCTGCGTCCAGGTAACTGGAGCGACTGATATGCGCAGGTGCCCTACAGTGGTTACAGCCACTGTACTACAGGGAGTATAGCCTCAGGCAAGTCATAGCAACCCTGTCTCTCCAACTCGTCTAATACTCAGTAAACAGAGATACCAGATTGAGGAATAAAGGTCAAGGAAGTTCCGGAAGGATATGAGGAATGCAGGGCGTTTACCTCGGTCTATCGACTGGGCAATGGACGACTCCATTAGATCGATGTAGCGGACGACCTGCGGCGCAAACATATCTCGTAAGTGATTATGAAACTTGCCGTTCTGGAGATTTTCTGCAAAGATCATATGCTTTTGAAGTTAACTGCAAGAATGAAGCAAGGAGAAGACAATTCCAGCACACTTACGGTCGGTGAGAAGGTAGCTGTTGAGAAGGCTGAAGAGAGCGAAGCTTTCCCACGTGTCGGGCGGCTGCTCCTCGAGACAAGTGTCCATGTCGACAGCGAACAACGACCAGAACATCTCGTTGTGTTCAAGCAGAACGTCAGCAAACCATGTGAACGCCTGCAGACGATTTAGACGGAGTGATCAATATGGCAGCAGACGTTGATCGCACTGCAGTTTCCAGACGGATGACACTCATGCTCTGTCCATCAACATATTAACTAGCAACAACATCTACTGGTGCCTCCGGGAAAAAGAAATGCACAGTCAGGCGGACATGGAGAAATAAGGCTGGGTCTAGTTCAGGGGTCTTGCAAACTGCGTATGGAAATTGCAAAGCGATGCTGGAACATTTTAAAAAAACTGGGTGGGATGTGGACACGGCGTTTATTTGTCACGGATTCCACTACTGGGCAGTTTGACTCACCGTCTTACACTCCTATCAATACATAAAACAGTGTCACAGACGGCGTCACAGACGGCGTCACAGACGGCGCAAGTGCTATAGACAGCGCTCATCACTGGCTGGTCCCTAATCTACGTGACATTCCAGAGCGACGTGACATCCCAGAGTGACGTGACGAGTACTGGCACTGTGCGCAGAGGTACGATCACACAGACAGAAGACAACCGCCCACCATCTCACTCGACACGAGATTAACGTGACGTGACATATTGCGAGGCATATAGTTACCTTATTCTTACTGATCTGACATGGAAGTAATTCAGTGTCACAGCAGTCACAGTGGCAGACGAGAGAATCGACAACAATCATTGACAGGAAACTATTAGTTTCGTAGTCTGCGCCGTTTCGTAGTCTGCGCCGTTTCACGGCTGCGCAGAGATGCCGCCTCACCTCGGAATGATGCTCCTCGTTCTGCTGCAGCACTTCGATACAGAGTCCAGCAACATGCGTCACATTCTCCAACCTCTTAAGGGGCGTGTCGTCTTCGCTGGTGTCTGTAATGAGACGCGTGACATGTCTCAAACTGACGAGGTATGCTGCCGGCGATTGAGTGCCGCAAACCGCAACTAGCAGGTAAACCTAGCTGCATCATGCAAATAGACAACCCTTCACCGTAGAACACTGTCAGACTATGTGAGAGAGGAGAGCTCGTAGAGCAGTGCGAGGAAGCAGCAGATTGGCCATTCTACAGACAGCCGGCGATACGGAGAGATGTGACATGACACACAAACATGACAGCAGTTACGAGGCAGCCGCGTCTTACTAGAGGATCTGAACTGCATATCGGGTATTCGCTCTGACGTGAACGCAGAGTCGTCCGTTATGTCGTCCCGATCTGGAATCAGTATGGATTCATATTCTCTCTTACAGCTACTGAAATGTTTTGAACGTGTGAATAAATTGAAGCACAAGCTCGTCAATGTCATCGTCACATGTCACACAAACTGTCACATAAACCTTCATCATTGTCACACGCAGCGTCACACAAAATGTCACAAGAGGCGGCGGACGATTGTTTTACGGACACGATGACAAAGTAAACAGTGAAATGTCACGGGCTGTAAAACAAGTAGACAGCAGTACATTTATCGTGTCAGCAGGCTGCGAGCAGGAAATGGGATTAGGCGCCTGGCCGGTGCCGCCTGACTGCTGACATCATTTACCTTCAATTTTAGCGAACTCCGATATCCTGGTGTAGTTGACCAGAGCGGCATTCTCAAGACATTTGCGTATGACATTACGCACCTCCTCCACGGCTATCGGCGATCCCATGTCCTTCATCAACACCTAGAGATGGCGGAGAAAGTACGTATTGGTCACTATTCATAGTGGTGAACACCAGTGGGTATGCAGAATTATCAAAGCGAAACCTTTTCAAGGAGAGAGAGCGTGGCTTTTAGTGCGTTCTCAGGTCTTCCGAATGGGAAACAATACCTGCAACGAAATCAGCAGAATAAACCATCAGATGATCGTAGAGGTTTATGGAGCTTTGGAATAGATGTTGAGATATTTGGCCCATGGCTCTGTGATGTCATAGCATTGTCATCCGAACAAAGCAGACGGACGAAGAAAGCATACGCACATACCATGAGAGCGATAGTATAATATCGCGATACCAGTCAGCCAGCCTACCTGAAATGTGTGATCTGATGTTCCAGCAGCGCTCGCAGTCTAGACCGAATCTCCTCAAACTTGTGTCTCTCATCTAGGGTTATCGTCCCCAGCCCATCAGGTCTGGTAGAGAGGACAACAGGCTACCGGTCAGTATCTGAACACATGACATCATCGCAACAGAACACTGGCTTACTTGTTTCCGTAGACGTGGGAAGCGCAGAAAGCGAAGCTGTAGTGCATAAGAGTGGGGTCTATCATGAGGCCGTTCTCTGCTTTCTCCAGAAGGTCAGATAGATAGCAGAGGTGTCTGTGGCAGCCACGAACTGCATACCTGGCAGCGTACTCGTCGAGTATGTATCGCTGACCTGGACTGAACCAACCCTGTAACCAATACATCAACGTCACATCATCATAGTTACGGCAGCGGATGACATCATCAATGACGACAGTTATGAACAGAAAACAATAAAACAACTGATCCACAAATCGACCCGTCAAAAATCTTGGTAAAACAGCGCTGAAGAAAATATGATGAGGAGCCGATGACATCGTCGGTAGGTGAAACGTACACTCCGGGTCAACGTCGCTAATTTATTTCATCTAGTTATTATTGAAGAAATCTTTACCAGACACGTGAAGGCATCGTTCATTCTGTACTCCAGAGTGGCGTGCTGTAGGATGCGGAACATGTCGGCATGAGGGAACTCGCATGGGTCGGCGCTCACGTACTCGTCCAGGCCATGCTTACGTGCTCGGTCTATCTCTGTATGTCAAATCGTCAATATCAATGTCAATGTGTCGATGAAACAAGTGGGAGATGGTAGTAAAACTGAGGAGGAGTGCATACCGCCTTGCATTTTGGGCATGTTTGGTTGGTTGATAGCTTTGGTTCCATTGCTGATTGTTGTGACTGCGGGCGGGGAGGGTTTGTGAGACTGACCAGTGGCCCGATACAAGGCTTGCACCCAGTTGTGCCTCTCTGTCTCGTCGACAGTGGCGAAGGTGACATTGTCTCCCTCCCTAACAGCGTTGAAGAAGAACTTGCCCTCGCACTCCATGTCTACAGCAGATGGAGAGAGAGAAGAGTGAGAGACGGGTGGGAAAGAGAGAGAGGGAGGGAGGGGAAGGCGGAGGGAACAGAAGGTGGAGAGAGCGAGGGGGGGGAAAGAGGGAGGGGGAGGGAAAGAGAGAGGGGGAGGGGAAGGGGGG
>ERZ1740065.1478-NODE-1478-length-14105-cov-4.550463_pt1 | contig 14105 bp, 14 predicted proteins | sample MGYA00581738_ERZ1740065 | MGnify/ENA primary metagenome ERZ1740065 (study PRJEB43018, sample SAMN04849749) | marine metagenome | isolation source: floating plastic debris | place: Pacific Ocean | collected 2008-09-01 | study: EMG produced TPA metagenomics...
CCGGTACTGGCGCAGGTCTTCGAGAAAAATATCGCCAAAAACGCTGTACTCCAGTCCTTCCGCACGCAGCTGCTGCCCCTTTTCCCGCATGATACGATCGTAGTCTTCCATGCTGGGCGTGGCCCCCAAAGCCACCGTTTCCAGCGGCAGGCCAATGGCTTGGGCCTGGGCTTCCAGAACCCGCCGGGGCAGCCCGTGCATCGTCACTCGGTCGTACTCCTTATTGACGGCCGTCAGCAATTTTTCCACCACCACTTCCCCAGCTTGCCGCAGCGTGTACAGCGCCAAACTGGCGTCTTTACCACTGCTCCAGTTGAGGTAAGCACGGGATTTAGGGTTGGGCATCGCTAGGTTTTTGGGTAAAGGAAAGCCGAAATCCCAATTGGAAGTGGATCCCGGGCATGGGGCGGCGCTCGACGATAAAATAGTCGACGTCCCAGAGATTGTTGAGGTTACAATAAGCTTGGGCCCGGTAGCGCCCCAGCTGAGTGCGGTACTGGAGCCGCAGTCGACCCACTTGGTAGCTGGGGAGGTCTTCGTTGACGGCGCGGGTGGGCCCCTGGTAGTGCTGGCCGTAGGTCAGCTCCCAGTCGCGCCAGCCCAGTGTCGCTTGGGCGAAGGCCTGGTGAATGGGATTGTAGATCAATTGCTGGCCCGCCTCGATGCGCGGCCGGTCCAGACTCACCTGATTGGTAGAACGAATGTGATCGTAGCCCAGGGCAATGCGACCGCGCCACGGACCCCGCTGGTGAGTCAGGGAAAAGCGGGGTTCGATTCCCCTACTCCACACCCGTGCGATGTTGTTGGCCGACCAGAAGCTTTGCCCCTCCAACTGGGCCCACAGGATCCAATTTTCGATATTCCGATTGAAGGCCGTAACGGAAAAGCGCCATTGCCAGCGCCGCTTTTCGACCGCGTAATCCATTCCCAATTCCTGACTCCAGCCCGACTCGGGCAACAAATCGGGATCGCCTCCCGGGCGCCAAAAACGGCTATTGAAAGTAGGAAGTCGGTAGTTGCGACTGACCTTCCCCCGTAGTTTCCACCCCTTGGCCAAACGGTACTCCACCCCCAAGGCCGGCACCGTAGGCACCCAGCGATCGGACACCATTTCCTGACGCAGGCTAAACTGCCCCCGCCAACGCTTGCTTTCGTAGCGCCAAGAAGCAAAAAGGGCCATTTTGTATTCCGACGGAACCTCCTCCCCGTAACCCCCCGACCAAGCCTCGGTACGGCTGTGGGTATTGCCAAGCAGCAAACGATGCCGCCCCCAATTCCACTGCCCCGTCGCCTCCGCCAGATAAGTCCGAAACCGACTGAGCGATTCGATCGACATAAAGTCGTCGTTGAAATCCAGGTGCTCTTCAAAATAGGCCGCCTTGATCCGCCACATTCCCCGACGGGTGATCTGCCGGTAGTCGAGCATCAGCCGGGTGGCACGATCCTCCTGCCGAGCCTCACTGCGGGTTTGCACATTGGTGGGGGGAATATCCCGATCGGATTGCTGCCACCAAAGGTGGGCCGCCAGGCGGCCGTTTTTACTCACCCGCCAGTAGACGTCCTGTAGGAGGTATTGCTGATCCAGATGGGCGTTGGTCTGCTGGCGCTCGGGTAGGTTCTCCGCGACGAAATAGAAAAAATCATTGCGGGCCTCCCGGTGTAAGAACCGCGTCTGACTTTGCAGTTTGGCTCCCCCCAAGCCCAGGGCCACCTCCTGCTGAAAATGTCCAAAACTGCCCGCTTCACTACCCACCTGCGCCCACCATCCCGGTGCCACCGGCGCCTCCTGACTCAAATTGAGCACCCCTCCGATGGCTCCACTGCCCCACAGCGCAGCGTTGCCCCCCCGCGTCAACGAAACGGAGGATAAGCCCGCCAGTGGCAGCAAGGACAGGTCCAACTGCCCCAGCATCGGACTCTGAATCGGCAGGCCATTCCAGGTAATCAAGGTATGCTCGGCACTGCCCCCCCGAATCGAGGAAGTGGCCAGGCTGCCCAGGCCGTAGCTTTTGACGTAAATGCCCGCTTCGTTGGCCAGTAGCTCCGCCAAATTGCTCGACGATAGCTTGGCCAGCTCCCGACTGGTCCACTCCCCATAGCTACTCCCTACGGTTTGGCTGCGGATACGTTGTGCCGTAATCTCGGCGGCGGGCAGCGGTAAGATACTGTCTACGACCACTTGCCCCCGGAGGGAATCGCCGGGATGCACCAGTAAAAGAAAGAGGGTCAAATACCCAAAAATAGATTGCATTGGATCCACGTTGCGCCATTTTTTTGGTTCAGTAGAACACATCGGGCAACTTGGTAAATACGAAGGAGCAGCCTTGGTCCGGGAATCAGGACCAGGAAGTTCGATCGGATCGTTGCCTTTGATGCGAAAGCAAGTTCCGGGTCCTGAGGAAAGGTAATCTGGCTTATGGCACGGGGCCACTTACAGTTGCGCAACAGCTCGTGATTTTCACACGATTCCCCTTTGTTTACTCCGAGTTGGGAGTACCCTAGGACCACCGTGGGTAAAGATAAGGCATTATTCTTGGAATCGGCAGGCACGCAAACGATGATTGTCGAAGCAGGCCACCACCAGACACTGGCGTTCGGGAATCCAGGTGAGGTCCGCCGCTTGGATGCCCTCGGCGCGGGTATCCAGCAGCTGGTGAACCTGACCATCGGGCGCTACCCAATGAACCATCCCCCCCCAACTGGAGACCCAAAAACTACCGTCCGTCAGCGCCTCCAAACCATCCGCCTGTGGCAGGCCAGCCGCAATCGCGATCAGCTCTCCGGTTTGCGGATTCCAACTTTGCAGCCGCTGGGGCGTCCACTGGGCCACGTACAACTGAGATTGGTGAAAGTACAGCCCATTCGGCGTCCGAATGCTATCCAGGGCCGTCTCCACCACGCCCTCGTAACAACTGAAAATCCGATCGCCCGCCGTATCCGAACAGTACAGCTTCCCTTGGGGATCGGCAGTGATGTCATTGAGGGCTTTGGCCTCGGGAAGGGGGATGGTTTCCAACAAAGTGCCACTGGCCAAATCGATGCGGTGTACCCGATCAATATCGGTGGTAAACAACTGGCCGCGGTGGGTGCAGAGGCCCGTGGGCGCATCGAGCCCAGCCAACCATTCCGCCTCCAGAATATCTCCATCCAGGCTGACTTTGGCGATCGAGCCCCGACCGTCCTTCGCCATGAAGTGGCCATCAATATTGGCCGTGTACAGGGCCTGAGTGATGGCGTCGTAGTGAACGGACTCGACGGTTCGCAGCAGGGTATCGGTCTCCCAGAGTAGTGTCAGCTGGGGGGGCTGAGAAGGGTCTACGATCGTTTTGGTAGTCGCTTCCGACGGAGCCGCTCGGCCGTTTGGGCTAGGCTTGTTGGATGGAGAAGTACAGGTACCCAGCACGAAAAGGAGCGTCAGGGATAGCCCCAAAACGGGGAGATAAGGAAAAAAGCGCGGCATGATTTACTGATTTTAGGACTTGAATAAAGGGACAATTTGCCCAAAATCAGGAGCGCCGAGGTCGCAAAAGGATTTCTAGGAGTCCTCAAAGGTATTTTGGGAGGATTTTCGGAAAGCGGAGGGCGTTTGTCCCGTCATTTTTTTAAACGTAGCGTAAAAGGCGGACTTGGAGCTAAAACCGACTTCGTAGGCCACGGCCTCTACGGTGAGGGCAGCCTTGCTGCGCAACAGCCGCTTGGCCGCCTCGATCCGGTAGCCATTGACAAAGCTGCTAAAATTTTTTCCCGCGCTTTCGTTGACCAACTGGGACAAGCGGTTGTTACTCAACTTCATCTGGCGGGCCAAATTTTCCAATTGGAGCTCCCCGTCGCGGTAGAGTTTTTCTTCCTCCATCAGTCGATGCAATTGAGACAATAAAACCCGGGCCTCCTCGGCAGGCATGGGACTCGCCGCGTATTTGACCCCGGGTTGCAACAGGGAGCGCCAGTGCTCCCGACCCCAAAAACCGCCCAGGGCGAGCAGGTAAAAAATAAGCGAGGTGAGCACGGGACCGAGGATGTAAGACGTGTAGAGCGAAAGGACAAAACAGGCGCAAATCGCTACACTGGGCAGAAATACCAGTACCGCCCGCCACTGCCAGGGCTGCCAGGGCGTCTCACTCCGCCACCGCTGCCAAAAGCTGGGCCAGAGGAGGTAGGCCGTGGCCAGTAGATAAATCGTCAAATGGGTGTGAATCAGGTAGCGCAAATGGAAATCCCAGCTTGAAAAGTGCGCGGCAAAGGGATAAAAAATCGCCAGTAAAATCACGATCAGCAGGGCCACTCCCAAGGGCGCCCAGGCCGGGGGGGGCAGGCCCCCCCTCCGCTCCGGCAAAAGCCCCATAACGTATTTCCACAGTGCGGGGCCGATCAAAAAATTGGCACTGAGGCCCAATTGGATCCAATGGGGAGCAAGCCGAGGCTCAAAAAAGTAAACGCAAGATACGCCCACTCGCAAGCAGAAAAGCAGCAACACAGTCAGGAGTAAGTAGTCCGTCGGTTTTTTCTTTTCCGACGCCACCAAGAGGTAAGCCCACAGCAGCAAGCCGTGAAAGACCCCCAGGGCACTGAAGAAAAAAAGGAGCTGATTACTGAGCATACTTCCCAATTTAAGGTACCACTTCCCCACCCGACCAATCCGTCGCCGTCCGAAGAAAACGGACCCGCCGGTGTTGCTCGCGGCTCAACTGGAGCACGTCCACCTCCACCGCCCGAATCTGGAGCGCCACAAAGTGCAGGTCCTCCCCGTAGCGCAGCCCTTCTACGGGTAAGGGACTGCCCGGGGGCAGTTCGGTCTGATAGTCCGTGATGGAGGGCGACTGAACGACCTGTTGGCGCCAGTGTTCGTAACGGTCGTGTCCCGCCTCGATGAGTTCGGCTTGGGCCCGCCAGCGGACTTGTAATTTTTTACGCGGGTGATAAAAAAGCACCGATACGCGGGCGTCCTCCCGAATTTGCGCCACTTTGGGGGTACGCGTATCGGTGAAGACGGTGAGGCTCCAGTCGGGTCGAAACTGGCGTTGGACCACGGTGCGCAGCTCGGGGTATTCCCCGTGGGTGGCCAACCAAAAGAAACGGAAGGGATGCCGGCGATCGGCATTGCTGCGCAGTAATTCGGCTTTGGCCTGTTCTAATAATTCGAGGGCGAGGGTACTCATAAGGGTTCGAGTTGATAAAAGACCTGGGCATTGCAAGCGGCGCTCAAACGGGGAAAGGGCGAGAAGTGACGCGCGACGATTCGAAAGTAGCGGCTAAAAATGGCTTCCAGGTGGCGGTGATTGAATCCAATGTGGCTCGGAATAAAGCCTTCTACCGCGCGCAGCTCCGGCAGTGCTCGTCCCCAGAGGCACTTCCAGGTGTTGGCCCAATTGTGCCAGTGGTCGGGATGGAGGTGGAGCCGGCGCAGGTTTTTGACGAGGGAGGGCAGCCCGGTTTCGATGGGTACGGAGACCAGGAGTCGCCCCCGGGGTCGCAGGAGGCTTTTCATCTCCCCCAGCATGCGTTCCTGATTGGCCGGTCCGAAATGTTCGAGTACTTCCAAACAGAGCATAAAGTCGTAAGTGCCGGGGTGCAGATCGCGAAAGTGGGTGCAAAACCGGATGGCGGGATGCGGATCGGGCACCAGCAGGGGGTCGTAGCCGGTCAGTTGGCCACCCCGGCCGGCAGCGTGGAGCCTTTGCAGCATCTGGCCGTCGCCACAGCCGTAATCCAGGAGCCGTTCGATCCCGGAGGCGGGCACCAAATCCAGCGCGCGCATCAGGCGAGAGCGATGCGAAAAACGCGCCAGGGGGTTTTTGCTGTTGTAGGTGTAAGCCGAATAGTCGTAATTGCTCATGCTACCTGGGTTCTACCAATCGGATGCCGCGTGCCGGGGAATCAGTCCCCGAGATAATCACCGGCGGGGACGATTTTATAATGCGGGTTGTTCTCCAGCAAGTCCTGCAAGACCCCAACGTGGGTTTGCCCGATGATGACCACGATCCGTCGGGCCCCCGTCTCCATTTGAGAGCGGAGTAGGTTGCTGTAGATTTTTAAATTGCGCTCGTAAAACAGGGCGATGAATTCCGCCCCGATGTATTCCGTATCGATCTGATCGCGATCCAGCCCGTCGTAATTGCGAAAACTACCGGCCGTGACGTAAGCCGGCGTATTGTAGAACAGCCGGTGAGAGCGGGCTACGTTTTCCGGTAGGTTGAGCGTACGGAGGAAGTCTCGGATACTGTGCTGGCCTTGTAAAAGTTCTTGGGTGACCTGCCGACCGTAATCTTGAAAGTCCACCAGGTCCTGGCGGAAGCGCTCGTAACCCTCCCCCGCAGCGAGCAGGCCCTGGGAATGGCTTTCGTAGTGATCGATGCCCACCACCCCGGCCAGTTGGAGCTGGCGGGCCAAGGGAAAACCAATTTGGTACACCTCACTCAAGCCATCGGAAAGATCCCGCGGATCAAACGCCGCGAGTCGGTAGAGGCTGTCCAGTCGAGCTTGCTGCCCCCGCTCCCGTTCGATAAAGACTTGGTCGGCTTGAAAACCCACCAGTTGGCGAACGACTTCGGCGAATTCGGCCTGCCGCTGGGGTCGCAGGAAATCGCGCGTGGAGGAGTCGCTGCGGTGAAACTGGTTGAAGTGAAGGGTGCCCAGCAAGAGGACTTCGACGGGCGCCGTCTCCGAGGTGGCGAGGGAGTCCTGTGCGCTCAATCCATTCCTACCTCCGAGTACGAAGAGTAGGGAAAGGAAAAATGCTATTGTTCTTTTCATGTAGAATCAGTAGTTGTTTTGTCTAAGGGTATCCGAAGCCTAAATTGGAAAACCACTTTGACCGCTTTTGCTTCAACTCCACGGTCATTTCCCCACATCCGGGATCGCCATACTCATTTCGTACTGATCGATCACCGACGTACAACCCGCCCTCTTCAAAGCCGCCAGTACCTGGGGCCGACGATCGTCGACGTTGGCGGTCACGCCCCCCGGGTACTGCTGGGCGATGGCAGCAAGCAGCGCTTCCCAGCGCCCTTCCCAGGCTTCAAACTGTACCAACAGACAACGCTCCTCTCGGGCCTTGGCCAAAAAGTAACCCAGGGGCTGCCCGCTCTGATCCCAAACCCGAAAACTACTCACCTCCTCCCCCAGTTGATCGACGGCAGCGTTGGTATTGTCCCAGGCACAATAACGCTCCAGTGCGGCATTCTGCGCGCGAACCCAAGCAAAATCGGTCGCTTCCACTCGCCCTTTCCACTCGGATCGACGGAGGGCCCCTTTCCACAGACACAAACCCCGATCGATCGAAAAACCAATCCGTTGATAAACCGCGATGGCTCGGGTATTTTCCTGAATCACTTCCAACTGGCAGTGGGTGATGCCCGCCGCCCGGAAGTGGGAGAAGGCGCGTTCGTACAATTGATCCACCAGGGCGCGACCGCGGTAGTCCGGGTATACGCCCGTACCCGTGTTGAAAGCAATCCGCTGCCCACCGCGCTCATCAACTCCATTGATGATAAAACTCACCAAACGGTCCGCCACAAAATGCCCGTAGGAGAGGTCCCAGCGGACGCGACTGAGGCGAAAGCGTTTTTCCCAATAGGAAATTTCGGTGGGAAATTTGACAAAATAATCGGCAAAAGCCACGAGCAGGGCCTCGACGACGTCCGCCAAAGGGGTCTGCTCCAGAGAACGGATTTTCATGCCGCAAGTTATCATTTTGGGGCGACTCTCCCAACCCTTTTTAAGCCCTACCGCATCGGCCCCAATCCTGCGTACGACCGGAACGGCCGAGCGTCGGGCCGGATCCCCTCAATCAAAAGCCCGCAGGAGCTTACCGAGGTACTGGGCGCTGGTTTCACGCTGGTAGATGCCGAGGGAAAGGAAGGCTTTATCCAGCAAATTGATATCGAAAATGGCGTAATCGAAGTGGTGGCTGAGCCCGCTGGTCCGCCGCGTCCGGCGGAGCACCAGCATTTCGTACTCCGAATTGGAGATGTTGTTGCGCCCCCCCGTATTGATGTACTGACGCATGCGACGTTCGGTATCCTGCAGCCCCACACTCAGGATTTGCAGGTGTCGGGTGGCCTCGGCCAGGATTTTGCGTTGGAGGTTGAGCCCCTCAATGGCCTGGGCCTTTTCAAAACGCACCTGCCGATCGGTTTTTTCGATGGAGTAGTAATCCTCGTCGATGTGGCGATTGAAGTACTGAATGGCGTGGAGGTGGAGCTGGGCCAGGGCGCGCATGGGGACGATAATTTGTTCAAATTTTTCCTGTAGCGATTGGTAGTAGCGCCGCTCGCCGGAGAGGCTCTTTTGGTCGTGCCGATCGGGAACGTCGAGGAAGAGGCTGACGATGCGATTGCCCACCTCGTGGGCCGGTGCCTTGGTCTGGGTCAACAACTGGGAGAAGGGCTCGGCCAGGTCGTTGAACTTTTCGATGCTGGTCAGGATATCGTCGAGGGCTTCGGGCGCTCCTTCGGTAAAGCGGTCGTCCGCCTCCAAGGTCCAGTCCTCCTCAGTGGGTTCGGGAGTCTGCGGCTCCGCTTCTTCGGAAGGATCGGAGGGACGATCGGGGTCAAACAAATCTTCGTACGGGTTGGGCATGGCACTCAAATGATGGTAACGAATTAGGGCAATAACACGGGATCAGCCCCGAGGCTGAAAATCGGCGATGGGACTGGATACATCCAGCAGTACGCCGTTGGGATCGCGCAGCAGCATGCGGCGCTGACCGTAGGGCGTATCCGCCGGCGCTTGTTCGATGGGGTACTGGTGCTGCTGAGCCCGTTCAAAGCAAAGCTCCACATCGTCGACCACCAGGGTGAGGTAAAAACCAGTAGCTGCCCCCCGAGCGGCGGCGGGCACAAAATCGCTATCGCGGGCAATCAAGCCCAATTCCAACGCAGCATCCGGCGATTGAAGCTGTACGAACCAATCGCTGTCGTAGGCAATTTCGAAGGCAAAGAGCCGGGTGTAGAAGGCCTTGGAAGCCGCCAGATCGTCGGTGCAGAGGTTGGGCAAAAGGCGCTGGAGGTGTTGCATGCTAAAACGGACTTTTTCGCAATATACGGCATTGCGTCCAACTATGCCGAAACCGGTGCCAATCAGGATCCGCCGAAGAGCAGCAGGGGTTCCGCGGGCTCCCGCCCCAGTTGGACCAGGGCCAGTCGGCGGAGTCCAAGCCGAAGCAGCAAGTCTTGGGAGCGTTGGTTGACCTCGGTGGTGATGCCCAGTACGACAGGAATGGCCCAGTGGTGGCGAGCCAGGTGGAGGGTCGCCCGGGCGGCTTCGGTGGTGTAGCCCCGGCTTTCGTATTCCGGTAGGATGGCAAAACCCAGATCGGGAAATTCCAGGTGGGCGCGTTTGACCAATCCACAGATGCCCAGCGACTGGCCATCGTTCTGGCGTTCGACGAGGTAGAGGCCGTAGCCGTGGTCGCGGTAGGACTTTTGCAAAGTGTTTTCGACGTAGGCCGCGGCGGCTTTGAGATCCCTCACCTGGCGGTCGCCAATGTGTTTGAGCCAGCCCGGAGAATTGAGCAGGGCCAAAATAAAGGGGGCATCCGCGGGGTGGACTTCGCGTAGCCGCAGGCGATCGGTGGTGTAGGGAATCATGGCAAAGGGGATTTTTTGGAGCGCGTGAGGGAAAGATGCGATTGGATCACCAAAGGAGGATTTACCCACCGTATTTACGACGCAAGAACTGATGATAAGCCTCCCGGTCCGGTAGCTCATCCCGGAGTAGGGCGACGGCGAGGGAATCGAGCAGGTGGACCAGCAGACGGGCCTCTTCGGCGGGTTGGGGATAGGCCAGTTGTTCGAAAGCTTGGGTCAGCCGTTGGTACAGGGGATTGTTGAGGACCGCGGGACGGGCGTTTTTTTGCCACTTCAACTTGTACTGTAAGCGCCAGTAATCATACTCCTCCGGTTCAAGCCCAAAGGGCAAGGCGATCGTAGCGAGAATACAGCGGCGGGCATCCGGCTCACCCAAGATGGGTTCGACCAATTGCACCATCCTCTGGTTCATTCCTTGCATCAGCGCGTCCAGCAAACCTTTTTTGTTAGTGAAGTGTCGAAAGATCAATCCTTCGGACACGCCCGCCCGTCTAGCAATCCGGCTGGTCGAGCTGGCATCGTAGCCTTCCTGGGCAAACAACTCCAGAGCTGCTCTCAATATTTTTTCCTGTTTTTCGGTCATACCACGCTGTGTCCGCTAAAATTATTACTTCTCCCCTAGTTTGACAAACATCGGCCGCGATTTTAGCTTCCGACACCCAGGACTTTGAACACTTCCAGCCAAGAATCGCGGGCCAGTACGGTGTAGAAGAAAAAGGCGCCCAGCCAACCGTGAAAAATACCGAGGACCAGCAGATTGGTACCCCGTAGGTAAAGGCTGGTGTATACCAGGGCCATGAGGAAGGTTCCTAGGATGAGGAGTCCGTGGGGGTAGTGGATGATCCCGAAGAGGCTGGCGGTGAGGAAGACGACGGCAGTGCGGGGCAAGGGAGTGACGTCCAGGTTCTTGGCCACCAAGGCAATGGTCAAAAATTGCTGAATGATTCCCCACAGCGGATACAGCAGGAGAGTTGGGAGAATGTGCCAACTGAGGATATTGGTCCCCCGGTAGGCGCCGATGGCGTAGAAGAGGGCGAAGCAAAGCAAAAGCAGGGGAAAAAGCCGCCGAAAGCTTTGGGCAAAGCCCGCCCGCGTGAGCCCCCACTGGCGCAGCACCGCGGGAGGTTGTCGGTATCGGTAGCCAATGTAGCCGAGCCAGGCCGTACAGGCGCTGCCGATGTAGAGCAGTCGCCAATCGAGCCAGTCCATCAGTACGAATTTACCCAGTGCCGTCAGCAAAACGGCCAACAATTCTCCACGGGACCAAGTCGCGGTGGTCGGCGCGGTGAGTGGGCGTGTCGTTTGGGAGCTCGGTGGTTGCTGCGGGGGGGTACTACCGGTCTGCTTCACGATTTTTGGTTTTGGGTGCCGAAGGATAGAGGAGGGCCTCCAGAATCATCTGAAAGATAAATTCCACCAAACTTGCGAGTAATTCCAACATGGCATCGGGCATTCGGGTTAGGCGCAAACTTACGTAGCTCCGGTAAAATAGGCAGGGAACACCGCTTGGTGGTACTTCTTCGTCGAAGGAGGGTCAAATTTCGACGGGCCGGTGGGGAGTGGGGGGAAAAGAGAAAGCAGGAGTGGATTTTATCGTTCAAAAGTAGCCACGGATGCCCCCAAATATCCTTGGGGCTACAAAAACAGGTGGAAAGCCACTAGGAAAAGCGCCCCCCAGCACCTAATTTTGTAAATCTTACGAACGACAAACCGCACAGCATGAAGCAATTGTTACCCCTTTTCCTGGCCCTCCTCTGCGGATTCCGCTCCCTCCCGGCCCAGAGCAACCTGCCCGATGGCTACCTGAGTACGGACTACGAATTTGTAGACATCGAGGGCAACTGGCACTCCCTCTACCAGTACCTCGATCAAGGCAAGGCCATCATCATCGACTTTTCGGCCTTTACCTGTAGTGTCTGCTGGAATTATCACACCAGCGGGGCGATGCAATCCATTTACGAAACCCACGGCCCCGACGGAACGGACGAAGTCATGGTGTTCATGTTTCAGGCGGGCCCCAATTACTACCCCCCTAAGCAAAGCATCCTCGACGGCCTCAAGGGCACCTCTCAAGTCTCCTCGGGCGATTGGGTCAGCACCAGCCCCTACCCCATCATCATCAGCAGCTTGGGGTCGGATTCCCGCATTGCCGGTACCCCCAGCGTCGAGACGATTTGCCCCAACCGGGTCACCCGCTTTTCCCGGACCATTTCGGCCACCGAACACTACCGCTTTATCCAGGAAAACTGCGAAGCACCCGCCGCCGACTTTGACGTGGCCCTGATCGAAGTCAACGGCGAGGTACAAAGCTGTAGCGGCGGCGAATACATCCCCCAGGTCAAAATCCAGAATCGTGGCTCCAGTGCGGAAGCCTTTACCGAAGCCACCATCCGGAGCTACCTCAACGACAATTTGGTCAATACCGATCGCTGGACGGGTTCGCTCAACACCTTTGGCTTTACCGGCGTCACCCTCTCTCCCGTCCCCAGCCCCAGCGTGGGGGAAGCCTTTGACCTGCGCGTCGAATTGGACTGGGCGGCCGATCAGGTAAGCGACAACAATAGCATCAGCACCGAAATTGCCTTACCAGAACCCATCGAAGGGCCCTTTCGCGTCGAAGTCATAAACACCAACGACAGTACCCACTACTGGTACGAAATCCTGGATGCCCAAGGGGAAGTTGTCCGCCGCCGGACTAGCCTCGACGATTTTCTCCACACCGACTCCCAAATCTACTTAGATGAGTTTGAACTCCCCACGGGCTGTTATCAGCTCCGTCTGTTTTGCGAATCGGAGCGCTTTGGATCATTTTTCCGATTTTTTGATCGCCAACGCAATCTGCTGACCGAAAATCCCCGCTATCGCCGCACCTGGACCTACGAGGAGGGCGTCCGCTACACCGCTTTTGAAGTCCTCAACAATACCCCAACCGCTACCCAGCAACCCAGTACCGCCATTGCCCTCGGAGTAGCGCCCAACCCCGCCCGAGAACAACTCACGTTGGACTACACCTGGGAACGCAGCCAGGACATCCACGTCCATTTGGTCGACATCCAGGGGCAGCGCTGGCCCCTGGGAACGGAAAGCGTGGCGGTGGGGCGGCAAAGCCACCACTTCGCACTGCCCAGCCTCGCACCGGGGCTGTATTTCCTAGAAATTCGGGGCGAAAGTGGCCAGTACTGGCACAAGCTTTTGATTCAGTAGGGTATTGCAGAATCCAGTGATGGAAAGTGGGTAGGTCAAAGCGACCAGACGGGTTCCTCGCGCAGGACATCGCGGTGAATTTGTCCCGGCAGCAGGCGATAAACCGGGCAGGTCACCCGAAATTCCCGTCCGTAACGTCGAATGGTGGTATCGATTTCCTCCGCCGAATAGCGGGAAGAGAAATGGCTGAGCACCAGTTGGTCGATCTTTATTTCCGCCGCCATTCGCAAGACTTCCTCCAAACTGCTGTGGCGATTGTTGCGAGCCCGGTCCTGATCCTCCTTACGGACAAAGGTCGCCTCGTGAATCAGGAGTTTTGCCCCATCCCAGCGCCCGTAATCCTCCACCGGGGTGTCCCCCGAATAGCCCACCATTAAGGTCGCGACTTCTTCCGACACCGCCGCTCGTCCCCGCTGCGCAATCAAGTCCTTGATTTCGGAACCGGGCAAGTCCAAGTATTCCCGCCGGAGTTTCCATTTTTTGTGCCACACCCGATAACTCAGACTCTTGGCCCATTCGACGGGGGCCGTGATGTGGTCATTACGCAGGGCATCGACCGTAATGCGATCGCGAATGGGCAGCGCATCGCCCGAACGGATGCCCCGCCAAGCCTCGCCCCGGATGTGGGGATCAAAGCGCTGGCTAAAAGCCTCCAACGCGGGAAAGGAACCACTATCGGCGGGATAGTGAATGAGGGGCCCGTCGGCTCGACCGTTGAGCTGTTGGAACTGCAACAAGCCCGCGAGGTGGTCGCGGTCGGCGTGGGATACAAAAACGTATTTGACCTTGCGGGCCTTTTGCAACAAACCGGCGCTCAGTCCATCCCCCGCGTCGAAGAGTAGGCCCAGCTCCTCGATAAATATCCAGGTGGAAAAAAGAGCGGTGGAATAAGCGGTCAGGTGAAATTCGGAGACTTGCATACTGGGTAGCTTGGTGGTATTTACCCAGGGGAAACAGCCCAAGGTCCCGAGAAGTTCCGGGGGCTTGGTTCAGGCCTTGCGCGCCGAGATCACCGCATAGAACCAGTGCCCAGCCCGGAGGGCTTCGTACTGGACGATGGAGGCGTACATATTAGCGTGCTGGACCCGAGAGCGCAAGCGAAGGGCCAGTAAGATTTTGCTCAACCACAACCAATTGCTGGAATTGCGGTGAAGGTTGCGGAGCGATACTTGGGTATTGGCGGTGACGTCCTCGATGGCCACGTCGGTAAAGCCCGCCTTACGGGCGTGGTCCAGGTGCTCGTCACGGGTGTCGATGTCGGTGATGGCCCAGAGGTGGAGCCAGGCGCGCAGTTGTTGTTCGCCGGGTTCGCTC
>ERZ1740065.1479-NODE-1479-length-14100-cov-5.152581_pt1 | contig 14100 bp, 11 predicted proteins | sample MGYA00581738_ERZ1740065 | MGnify/ENA primary metagenome ERZ1740065 (study PRJEB43018, sample SAMN04849749) | marine metagenome | isolation source: floating plastic debris | place: Pacific Ocean | collected 2008-09-01 | study: EMG produced TPA metagenomics...
GGTCCCGCCCCCTACAAGCCCAGGGCCGCGACTGGTCGGTGGAGCTCGATCCCGATTTACCCCGGGGACTCTACCTCTTGGTGTGGGAAAGTGCCGAGGGCATACTGGGGCAAGAAAAACTACTGCTGCCCTGAATCCTCCGATGGTCCGCGCTGGTCAATTGATGGTTACCGAATTCTAATCCGATTGGACGATCCTCAGCAATGGTCTCCAAGACAGCTCCCTCCGGTACAATATACTGGAAATGACGGGAGCTGTCAAAAACCGAGCGTAGGGAACCTCTGAATTATTAAGGAAAGACCTTAGGTTAGTGCTATGCCCGTCAAATATTAGGTAGGAAAAGTGTATTACAACTTTGGTGTCTTCCAAGTTTCATTGCAAACGCAAGCCTTATCGCCGCTGCGGGAAGCATGAGAACTAGGGGTGGGTCCACAAAGAATCCAATTTATCAAAAGGTATTTACTGAACCGGTCTCCATAAGGAGTCTCCGTAGGTGCCGCTTGCATAAATGGATGCTCAGTGGATCAATGGACCTCAATGGATGCCATTGGCAAATAACTTTTTCACTTTTTTAAAATATTGCAAATGAAAAACTATCTATTACTATTTGCTGGGCTACTGCTACAACAGCTACTATTCGCTCAGTATCCTGCCCTAAACCTGGAGCTCGCCGATACCTCTACCAAAGTGCTCGATTCTATCGTCGAGGTCAACAATGGTGCTTCCCCCAATTACATCAGCAATCGCATCCAGTACGCGTACGATTCCGAAGGACGGGAGATTCGTTCTACCGATTTGGGCTACAGCCCGATCGCTCCTCATCCCCTTAGTTCTGGTCAACGGGTCATCACGGATTTCTTGTCCAATCGGGAGGTACAATCGACCCAAACCTGGAACGATATCGACTGGGAAAATTCCTCGCGTCAGACGGATCAGTTGGATACCGACGGTCGCATCGTGGAACGCATAAGAGAATCCTGGCTATTGGGCTTGTCGGTTTGGGAAAAGGAGCAACGTTTGACTTACACGTACGATGGGACGACGGATCGCCCGTCGATCATACTGATTGATGACTGGCTTGATGAGAATTGGGAATTGGACCGGCGCCTCCGCTATACTTATGATGCCGATGGCCTACTCCGCAAGCTGGAGGTCCAGATTTGGAATTTCAGTACCCAGGATTGGGAACTGGATCGCGAGACGGACTACACCTACGATGAGCTGGAGCAACTGACCGCGCGCTTGACCTACGATTTGGTGGACAACACCACGGATTTGTTCTTGTCGATAGAGGAACGCTTTTTCTACAATGGCGATACCCAACTGGATTCTGCCTTTACGCTACGGAACGGACCGGACGGCATACTGTCCGGGACGCGAAACCAATACTTCTACGAAAACAGTACGGTGTCTTACGATACCTTCTTCGTGTGGCAGGCAGCCAATCAGGACTGGGCCCGTTTTGGTTACCTGCGCTTGGAACGCGATGCCGATGCCGATCTACAAACGGTAGCGCAATTTCTGATCGACCGAAATACCGGATTGCCCATCCCCGCTCGTACCCAAACGTACTATTATTCCCAACTCAACGTGGGTACCACCGCCCCCGCTCCCCAGGCCCAACTGAACTGCTTGGTGGCCAACCCCCATCCCGGCCCCCAGACCGTGACCTGCTCCACCGCGTCCGAACCGGTCCGGGACATCGTCGCCCGGGTGTACGACCTGCAGGGGCGGCTGCACTGGTCCCGCCCCCTACAAGCCCAGGGCCGCGACTGGTCGGTGGAGCTCGATCCCGACTTGCCCCGGGGGCTCTACCTCTTGGTGTGGGAAAGTGCCGAGGGCATACTGGGCCAGCAAAAACTATTGGTACCCTAAAAAAGCCAACCAAAGACATTGATAAGATGTTAGATTTGCAGCGTAGCGCCCGGTTTCTAGCAATCCGCTGGAAACCGGGTGATTGCTGCGCTACAAATTCACCTTTTTTCTAATTGCGATTTAAACCCTTTTGGCGTCGAATGCTAAATGGCCAGATCGCAATGGACCTACTGACGAGCTGCTTGGCTCGTATGGTTCTCGCTCTCATCTCCACAGCTTCCGCTCCGAATTACGTTTAGATCGTTTTGTAAAACCGCAATGTCTTATGGTCAAAACGAATCGTTACCTGCTTATTGGTTTACTACTGGGGCTGGCACTAAGTGTGAACGCCCAATCTTTACGTCCCTATCTCCAAACGGGCCGAGCTCGGATCAGCTTTGATCTCTTCACCGGCATCATTGGCCGCTTGCCCCTCAGCAGCGAGTACGGTCTGGTCTATCACGAACGCATCAACGAGCGAATGGAATGGAGTGAGCGTTTGGCGTACAACGGGCGCAATTTTCTGCTCGCCATCAGCCCCGGCCCGTCGAGCTTGCGCTTGAGCTTGGGGATCAATGGGGTATCGACGGGTGGAACTTGGAAGTATTTTCTCAATCCCCGGGGGCGGCGCGTGTGGTTTGTGGGAACGGAGCTCAACTACGCCTTTGCCCGACTCCATAGCAAACGCGAAGCGGGCCGCCGTGCGGACTTGTCGAAGCTGACGGCGGCCCCGATTATTGGTTACCGCCTTTTCCTATCCAGTGGCTTGGAGGTGGATGCCTTTTTTGGGGTGGGGGTATCTTTTCGCAATTACTTTTGGGGAGGTCAAACGAGTAGCCGCAGCAATCCTAGCCCGGGCCAGCCCGTCAATGCGGCCTGGCGGGCCTCCTGGGGCCTCACGCTGGGCAATAAGGTGGGCTGGGCCGTTCCAATTGGGCTGCGCCTGGGCTACCGTTTTTAAATTTCCTCGGAAAGTCGTAGCTTAGGATAAAATTCAAGCAATGAAAAATATAACGCTACTCAGCCTATTGCTCCTATTCACCGGATCCGCGCTGGCTCAAAACAAGGACTACCTAGACCCCCCCATGGATGACCCTGTGGCCTCACCAGAATGGCTGGCTACCGCTGGTGCTACTACCAGTGGTGTCAAACTGCTCGATTCCGTGATCGCTTATCAGGAGAACGAAGATGGCCGCTACCTCTCCCACCGACGGTTTTACAACTACGATGATCAGGGGCGGATTACCCTCAGGAATTCGCGGACTTTCCATCCCACCGACAGCACCTTCCGGGAAACGGGATGGCTCTCGAAGTATACCTACACGGAGGACCTCAACACCTACGTCAAATACCTCTGGGAGGATGGGGATTGGAGGATTTTTGAGCGCCACCGCGAATCGCTAGATGCGGAAGGACGGGTTAGGGCGCGACTGATAGAATCTTGGTCCATAAGCAGCAACCAACTCCGTTTGGATGGTTTGAGATATTTTACTTACGCCCCGTCTGACGATCAACTGGATAAAGAAATCTTGTATCGCTGGCGAGATGATGTTTGGAACCTGACGCATCAAATCGAATATACCTACAATGCTCAGGGTTTACGAGAGAAGATTGAAAGCTACAGTTGGGATAAATTTCGCAATGAATGGCGGCTCTTTGGTCGCCGCGAATGGACCTACGACGCTAGCGATAAGGTGATTTCCGATCTGGATTACTTCTGGACCGCGGTAGGGGTATTGGCGCTCAACGATGAGACCTATTATTATTACAACGGAGACCATTTGATCGACTCCATTGTGGCTTACGAAGGCTATTTGGTCGATAATGGCAACGGTACCGTAGGAGACAAGCGGATTTATTCCCACCAAAGCGAGCGAGCCATCACCGATACCCTCCTCTTCTGGGAGGTTCAGAATCCGGTTTTTGCACCGTCCTATTACTGGGACCGTCGGTACGATACCGATGGAGATATTGAGCAGATCATGAGCTATCGCTATCAGGATAGCATCGGAGTGTACCAATGGTATCAAGTCAACGACTACTACTATTCTCAGCTTGGGGTGGGGACCAAAACTCCCGCCGCCGTACCCGATTTCCAGTGTCAAACGGCCAACCCCCACACGCCCGGCCAGCCCATCCATTGCCCCAGTGGTGCGCAGCAGCCCACCGCAATACAGGTCTACGACCTACAGGGCCGTCTGCACTGGCAAAAGCGCCTCGACCCCAGTGCCGCCTCGACGATCACACTGGAGGGCGACTGGCCGGCTGGTTTGTACATCCTCACCTGGTGGGGATCCGACGGCCTCCTGGGTCGACAGAAGCTGCTGATCTTGTAGCGGCGGAAATGCTTTGGAAAAGTTAAGAGACGGATCGGGGTTGGGTAGGTACAGCGTATTGCTTATTTTTGGGCAGCTCCGTGATGTTTTTCCGGGCGCTAGCTACCCTAGGATTCTAAAAATGGGATAAATGATTTTATTCCATCATCTCTAAAATTTATGTTGCTGTGCAAAATTATCCTTTTCTAAAATTACTCTGTTTTAGCCTACTGCTTTTTACCCTGTCCTGCGATCGGGAGGACGATGACGTTCAGTCCGACCTCACCGATAGCTACATCCAGACCCAAAGTTTTCTGGGCTGTACTTCCTACACCTCCACGCCTTCCCCGCTCGATAACGGCTCGGCCATCGACGATTTTATAGCCATCGGCGACGACTGGTACATCGGCGACTACGACCGCCAACTGCTTTGGATAAATACCGAGACCAGAGATCGCCAAGTACTGCTCGACGATGTATCGGTCGGGGAGTTGACGGTGCGCTCGGGGAGGGTCTACGTCTGTAGCGACCGAGGCTTGTACGAAATCAGCAGCCCCGGCTCGTTGGTCAAACTGTCGGACATCGATTGCTTTGATACCGAGGTGATCGACGATCGGCTGTGGCTGGTCTCGAGCGGCAGCAACGACTTTCCCAATAACCAAATTTACGAGTACGACTTTGAGAATAACCGCTTGGTGACGGCGCAGGCCGATCTGGGGGTGAACATCAGACGTTTCAAAGTGCTTTCCACCGGCGAGATCTGGATCTTCCGTACGCAGGTTTCGGATACGGAGCTGGCTCGGGTGGTGGATGGTCAGGTTGTGGCTCGCTACGCCAATGGGGAAAGTCCACTGCCCGAAAACGTCTTTTCCTTTGATCAGGTTTGGCTGGCCGAGTACGACGGTAGCATCGTCGTGGTGGCGAAAAATGGGGCTACGGTACCCCTCGTCATGCGCTACGTCGATGGCAAATGGAAGGAGCTGATGGGGCCGGGAGTACGCAGTATGGAAGGGGCTTCGGAAAAGGAATTGGCCATCATTTTACCCTCCATCAAGGAAGTCTTCGTACGGGACAATTTCCTCTACGTGCTGACCAGCTTTGCGGGTTGCCGGGGCATTCACCGCTACGACCTGAGTGGGGAAGAAGCCCTGGGGGACGAAGACTTTGATGTATTTGAAGACCGCAATCTGCCCGACCAGTGTCTGGAAGGCTACTTCGAGCCGCAAAACGGCCGGGGACAAATCTATATTTACTCGCAGCAGCGAGTGACCTTTATCGACGGCTGCTGATGGCCTAGCGAGCGATCACCATCGGTACTACGGCCGGGTGGCCACCGCTGACCCGGTATTGCCAGTAGTAGAGCCCGGCGGGCAGGTGTTGGACGTTTCCCGCCCAGCTCCGCTGCCCCGCCTCCAAGGCCAGCCGCCGCCACAAGCGCCCCCGGGTATCGAACAATTGCAAGTCCACCGTGCCATCCCGCTGTCCCTTCCACACCAGATGGACCTCATCCGTCACGGGGTTGGGAAATACGTTGAGTTGGACCCCCCGTTCCGCCCCCGGAGCTACTACCGTACTCGTCAATAGCGGATCGAGTCGGGCGATAAAGAGATCATTGAGGCCATCCCCACTGATGCGCTGCTCATCCAATTGGGCATCGTCACCGAAATGGCCCGTTACCCATACCGTACCTTCGCCATCGACCACCAGCCGATTGCCCTCCACGTACTGGTCGCTCGTAGCCCGTCGCATCCAGTCCAGCTGGCCCAGAGTATCGAACACCGCCACGAAGGCGCTGAAGCGATCGGTAAAACCGGGGAGTTGACGGTTGTCGATCGTCAGGTCACCGTAGTAGTGGCCGGTAAAATAAAGGCGTCCATCGTGGACGAGGAGGTCGTGGGCGAGCTCATCCCCGCCGCCGCCGAAAGAATGGGCTTGGTAAGGCACGCCGTTGGGACGGTAGGCGATGAGGTAAAAGTTTTCGTTAAAGCCCTCGGTACGGATGTCGAGGGAATCGCTGAGGGTCATCACGCCGAGGTAACGGCCCGTGACGTAGGCATTGCCCGACGGATCGACGGCTAGGGCAAGGCAATTGTCCTGGTAGACGCCCCCCGCCTTGCGTCCCCACAGGGCCCGGCCCGAGGGGTCAAAGGCCGCCACGAAGACGTCGCGGTCCTGGGTATTGGTCTTGATGCTATCGTTGGCAAAAACGGCCCGTCCCTGAAAGTCGCCCGCCACCGTGATTTGCCCCGTGGGGCTGAGGGCGAGTACCTCCGGGCGGATTTCGCCCGCGTAGCCCGCCGTGCTGCCCCAGACCAACGTGCCCTGCGGATCAAATTTGAGCAGGAAGAGGTTTTGCAAACCCACGGCCTGGAAGGTGGTATCGGCAAAGGTGAGGGTATTGGCAAAGTAGCCGGTCAGGTAGAGGTTGCCCTCCGCATCGGTTTGGATATCGCTCAGGATTTTGAGGCCTTCCCCTTCGATGCTGCGGCCCCACTGGAGTTCGCCGGTGGGGGAATGTTTGAGCAGGTAAATGCCCCGCGAGTCGACGCCGAGGGGTAGGGTCAATTCGCCAAACTGGCCTTCGATCCAAAACTGGCCCCCCCAGACGATGTCGCCCGCCGGGTCGATCGCCAGGGCGCTCACTTGATCAAAATCGACGCTGCCCCCTTCAACTACCCAATCCACCGAGCCATTGGGGCGGTATTTGGCGAGAAAGACGTCGTCTTTGCCCTGACTTTGGAGGAGGTTGTCGCCAATTTCCAGCCGATCGCCAAAGCTGCCGCCGAGGTAGCGGTTGCCCGCAGCGTCGATCACCCAGTCGCCGACGCTCTCCTTGGCGGGGCTGCTGATGGCGGTGGCTTCGGTCCAGAATTGGGCTCGAATGGCTGGGGCCAGGAGGAGGCAGCCAGCCAAGAGGAGGCACCGCTTGGCCCCGGAGGACAGTCTTTGCCGGCGAACGGACGGTGGAAAAAGGGGGGAGCGTTTAGGTCTAAACCTAAAATTGACTAATTTTGGCATCACAACAATTTAAGTCGGCGATGATAAATCTACTTTCTTTTTCCTCTACAACGGTAATTCTCGGGCTAATGTTGGTCCTCCACCTGACTGCTTGTGGAGATGGTACCCCAAATGATCCCAGCGCGGATCCGGCGGCGGCGAGCACCACCAGCACCGAAGATCCCAAGACCCTGCTGGGACAATTGGATCAGGCCATCGAGCAGGAGCCTCTAAATGGTGATTTGTACTACCAAAGGGCCAAGCTCTACTACGACCGCGAATCCTTTGACGAGGCCATTGCCGATATGGCTCAGGCCATACAAATCGACTCCGTCAATGCGGATTTTCACCACTTACTGGCCGACATCTTCCTCGATTACTACAAGTCGCGGCAGGCCCTCATGACGATGGAACGGGCGGCCCGCCTCCATCCCGAGCGCATCCCCACTTTGCTCAAGCTCTCCGAATTTCAACACATCCTTCGTCAGCACGATGCGTCTTTTAAAACCCTCGACCAAATCCTCAAACTCGATCCACAAAATGCCGAGGCCTATTTTATGATGGGGCTCAACCTGCGTGAGATCGACAAGGAGAACCGCGCCATTGATGCTTTCCAAACCGCCGTCGAAATCGATCCCGACCTCAAGGATGCCTGGGTTTTGTTGGGGGATTTGTTCAGCAAGCAAGATAATCCGATCGCCCTGCGTTATTACGACAACGCAATCCTCCTCGATTCGACCAGTATTGATTATATTTATGCAAAGGCCAATTACCTGCACCAGCGGGGGGAACTGTCGGAAGCATCGGAGCTGTACCGCAAAATACTCCGGCTCGACCCGCAAAACGCCGATGCCTATTACAACATGGGTTTGGTGTACATGGAGCAGGACTCCCTCCAACGTGGGGCGGAGCACTTCGAACTGGCTACCCAGACCGATCCCCTGTTTGTCAAGGCCTATTTCTACCGGGGCCTAGCGGCTGAAGAAATGGGGGACCTGGCGGCTGCCAAGGGTTTTTACGAGCAGACGCTAAAGCTCCAGCCCGATTTTGAACGGGCCCGGGATGCCCTAGCCGCCCTCAAGTAGCGCCCCCATCTCGCACGATCTTTGGAGCGTAGGGGGTAAAAAAGAGATCAATGAGAGTACTATTTATCGCCGCCCTATTGTCAACCCTGGCCTGTCAATATCGTCCGACGGCCAGCACGACTGCGCTGGCGCGGGCTACGGCCACCGCCACCGCCACGAAGGCCCCCGCTCCCGTTGCCACGGCCTCCCCGGATAGCACCGAACCCCGCATCCGCTACGTCGTCGACACCGCTCGTCCACTCGACGATATCGATCGCCAATTTCCCTACGACATTCCCCTGACCAATAGTCGGGGAGAAGCCACCATCTCGAATCGCGTTCTGACCGCCAAGGGCAAACCGACGGTCCTGCTCTTTTGGCTCACCACCTGCTATCCCTGTAAATTGCAAATGCGGGAGATCAAAAAACACTACGCCAACTGGCGGAAGGAGGTGGATTTTGATTTCTACGCCATCTCGACCGATTTTCCGCAGCGCTATCCCCGCTTTCTGGAATTGGTAAAGGAAAACCAGTGGCCCTGGCCAGCGTATCACGATACCCACCGCGAATTTCGGAAGGTATTGCCCGGGGGGCTCAACGGGCTGCCCCAGGTCTTCGTCCTCAACGATGCGGGCGAAGTATTGTACCACCGTCGCAAATACCAAAGCGGAGACGAGTGGGCGCTCTTTGAGCGGCTCAAGGCGATTGCGGCGGCCCAGTAAAAGACAACTTGTATTCTATAACTAAGAAGTGATGCCCCCCTCAAGGACGTCATTTTCACCAAAACAAACGTAACTATGGCAATCATGAAAGTCATCGAAATCATGGCAAATTCCAAGAAAAGTTGGGAAGATGCGACCCGCAAAGCAGTGAAAAAAGCTTCCGCCTCCCTCAAGAACGTCCGCTCGGTCTATGTCCAGAGCCAAAGTGCGGTCGTAGATGGAGACGCCATCACCGAATACCGCGTCAACCTCAAGGTAACTTTTGAGGTCAAGTAAAGCCCCACCAAGCCACCCCGGGTCCGGTGATCCGGGGCGGGCTTTCCCCGTAGAAATCGCCAACCGAACGCGCATCTTTGCGCAAAAACCTCTAATTTAGCGCCTCTTTACAAACTTTTTTTCTGCCGAGTACGTAGCAGAAAAGGAAATTCAAATTGCTATAACCGCACACCAAGCAACCAATGAGTCAAATCAACATCACCTTTCCCGATGGGAAGGTCCGCCAATACGAAAATGGCGTTACCGCGATGGACATCGCCCGCTCCATCAGTGAGGGGCTGGCCCGTAACGTACTCTCCGCCAAAGTCAACGGGGAAGTGTGGGATTCCACGCGTCCCATCAAAAACGATGCTACGGTACAATTGCTCACCTGGCGCGACAAAGACGGCAAGGCCACCTTTTGGCATTCCTCGGCCCACCTGCTCGCCGAAGCCCTCGAAGCCCTTTACCCCGGCATCCAATTTGGGACCGGCCCCGCCACCGAAAACGGCTTCTACTACGATGTCGACCCCGGTGAGCACACCATCTCCTCCGATGATTTTAAGAAAATCGAGGACAAGATGATCGAGCTGGCGCGGCAGAAAAACCACTACGAACGCAAGGACATCACCCGCGATGCGGCCCTGGCGTACTTTCAAGAAAAAGGCGATGAATACAAGGTGGAGTTGATTGAAAAGCGCGGTGCGGACGAAGCCCTTACCCTCTACGAACAGGGCAACTTTGTGGACCTCTGTCGGGGGCCGCACCTGCCCGACACGGGTAAGATCAAGGCGGTCAAATTGATGAACGTCGGCGGGGCCTACTGGCAAGGTGATGAAAAACGCCAGCAAATGACCCGGGTCTACGGCGTAAGCTTTCCCCAACAAAAAGAACTCAAGCAGTACTTGCAGATGCGGGAGGAAGCCAAAAAGCGCGATCACCGCAAGCTGGGGGCCGAATTGGAGCTTTTTATGTTTTCCGAAACGGTTGGAGCTGGCTTGCCCATCTGGTTGCCCAAGGGGGCAGCCCTGCGGATGCGTTTGGAGGACTTCCTCAAGGCGGAACAACTCAAGCGGGGCTACCAATCCGTCATCACGCCGCACATTGGTAAAAAAGACCTTTACATCACCTCCGGTCACTGGGAAAAATACGGGGAGGACAGCTTTCGTCCCATCAATACCCCCAAGGAAGGGGAGGAGTTTTTGCTCAAGCCGATGAACTGCCCCCACCACTGCGAAATTTATGCCCACAAACCGCGTTCCTACCGCGAGCTGCCGGTCCGCTTTGCCGAATTCGGAACGGTGTACCGCTACGAGCAAAGTGGTGAACTACACGGATTGACCCGCGTACGTGGTTTTACCCAGGATGATGCCCACATCTTCTGTACCCCCGATCAACTCAAGGCAGAGTTTCTCGATGTACTGGACCTGACGATGTACGTCATCAAAAAATTGGGTTTCGACTCCTTTACCGCCCAGATTTCGCTCCGCGATCCCAACAATCGAGAAAAATACATTGGGACGGATGAGAATTGGGAAAAAGCCGAACGTGCCATCATCGAGGCGACCCAGGAGATCGGTCTGGAGACCATTACCGAGTTGGGAGAGGCGGCCTTCTACGGCCCCAAGCTCGACTTCATGATCAAGGATGCCCTGGGGCGTTCTTGGCAGCTGGGGACCATCCAGGTCGACTATACCCTGCCCGAGCGCTTCCAACTCGAATACATTGGCCCCGACAACCAGCCCCACCGCCCCGTCATGATCCACCAGGCTCCCATTGGCTCGCTGGATCAATTTATGGGAGTCTTGATCGAGCACTGTGCGGGTAAGTTTCCCCTCTGGCTGGCGCCCGATCAATTTGCCCTCCTGCCCATCAGCGATCGCTTCAACGATTACTGCCAACGGGTCAAAAATGAATTGGCGGCGCACGACATCCGCGGTTTTATCGACCTGCGCAACGAGACGATTGGTCGCAAGATCCGCGATACGGAATTGAAGAAGGTGCCCTTCCTCCTCATCGTGGGGGAAAAGGAGGTGGAGCAGGGAAAAGTGGCCGTCCGGGTACAGGGAGAAGGCGACAAAGGGGTGCAAACAATCGAAGCGTTTGTGGCGCATTTTAAGACCCTGTTGTAGCACCCTCCGGGGGCGCTTGCGCGACCTACCTCGATCAATACTGTCACAATTCCCCCCGTCGGCGAAGTCCAGCGGGGGGAATTTGCCGTATATTAGGCAAGCGAGTGTCTGCCGCAGCTACCCCACATCGGGTAATTTTGTAAATAAAAAAATAGAATACAATAATTTTATCTTTCAAGATACGGACAATTGCTAGCTCGATCCGAAATATTGCACGATATTTGTTAATATTTCATTAAAGGTCAGGCACTTAGCTTGGGATGTTAAACAGTTTGGCGTATTTTGTATTACTCTAGTAGATTGTGATCCCATTAAAAAACATCGGCTGATGAAGCAAGCTTTACTAACTTTTCTTTGTTGTTTTTTCCTGCTTGGCCTGGCCAATGCGCAGGTTGCCGGCCGCGATGCTACGGCGCTTGCCCATCACCAGCGGGAGGCACCGGCAAAGCTTTCTTTGTTTCCCAATCCGACTACCCATTACTTTCAGTTGAGCTCCAGCGACGAAGTGGCGCAAATCATCGTGTTCAACGTCGTGGGGCGGAAGATGAAGGATTTTCCCTACCTCGAAAACGACAAGTACTACGTCGATGAGTTGCCCAATGGCATGTACCTCGTACAGTTCGTCGGCCACAACGGCAAAATCCTTTCGACGCGTCGGTTGAGCAAGCGCTAGGCTGCCCCTCGGGCGCTACGGAATCCCTTGGTTGCGATTTGGCGATCAAGGGATTTTTGTTTCTACGATTTTGTATCTTTCCTTTTTACGCCCGCAAAACGCCTCGTGCGATGAAAAGATCCCCAACCGACTACCGACACCTTTACCTACCGCTTAGCTTATTTTTACTGTTACTGGCCTGCTCACCCGGCCGTCGGAGCCAAAAGACCCTGATCAACCCCACGCAAGTTGCTTCCAAACAGTTGCACGAATTGTTTGAGCAGGAACGGCAACTGTCGTCGGAGGGTACTTGGTTTCCCGACATTGCGCCCGCCGCCCAACGCATCCGCCTCACCGATTGGCGCATGCTCCAAAACCGCCTCGCCACCATCTCGCGGGAGGCACTCAGCCGCCAGGATAAGATCAGCTACGACATTTTCAATTTTATCCTGGAGGATCGGATCCAGCGACTCGAATTCAAAGATTACTTCCTCTCTTTTAATGCGGAAGGTGGGTTCTTTACCGAACTGACCTTTCGCCAACGGGCTTTTCGCTTTGACCACTTCAAATCTTACCAAGACTACCTCAGCATGTTGGAGGAGTTTAAGAACTATATGGAGCGCAACACCACACTCCTCCGCGAAGGGCTCGAACGGGGCATTACCCAACCCCGGCTCATCGCCGAAAAGTACCGCCCCCTCATCGAAGTTTTTCTCGATCCCGGTATCGAAAACAGTTTTCTCTACGAACCCCTCACCCGGATCCCTCCCCACATCACGGAAAACGGACGGGCCGAATTGCAGTACCGCGCCCGTGCCCTCATCCGCGATAGCATCCTGGTGGCCTACCGCAATTTTGACCGGTTTATGCAGGAGGAATACCTGCCCCAGTGTCGCCCGAGCCTGGGCATTACCGAGGTGCCCGGTGGCGAGGCCTACTATGCGCACCTGGTCCGGTATTTCACCACCCTCCCGGTGGGGCCGGACGAGATCTTCGCCATTGGGGAGCGTGAGGTGGTACGAATTGAAAAGGAAATGGAAAAGTTGATTGCCCGGACGGGCTTCTCGGGCAGCTTCGCCGATTTTCTACACTTTTTACGTACGGATTCCTCGTTTTACGCCCGCTCGCCGGAGGAATTGCTCATGCGGGCTGCCTACCTGTCCAAACGGATCGATGGCCTGCTGCCCAATTATTTTTACAAACTGCCCCGCCTGCCCTACGGCGTCCAAGCCGTTCCCGCCGACATTGCGCCCAACTATACGGGGGGACGGTATTCGCCCGGTTCGGTCCGGGCCCACCGTGCGGGCAATTACTGGATCAATACCTATAAGCTGGAGAGCCGGCCCCTCTACGTCCTACCCGCCCTCACTCTCCACGAGGCCGTACCGGGGCACCACCTGCAGATTGCCCTGGCCCAGGAGATGGAAGGCGTCCCCGACTTTCGACGCGAACTTTACCTCAGTAGCTACGGGGAGGGTTGGGCCCTGTACTGTGAGTGGTTGGGGATTGAAATGGGCATTTACCAAACGCCCTACGAACGCTTTGGCCAGCTGAGTTACGAAATGTGGCGGGCCTGCCGCCTGGTGGTAGATGTGGGCTTGCACGCCAAGGGCTGGACCCGCCAACGCGCCGTGGATTACCTGGCCCAGCGTACCGCCCTGTCGCTTCACGAAGTCAATACCGAGGTGGACCGCTACATCGGCTGGCCCGGACAGGCCTTGTCGTACAAAATGGGCGAGTTGAAAATTCGCGAACTGCGCGACCGGACCACGATCAAGGTGGGCAGTAATTTTGACCTCCGCGATTTTCACGACCTGCTACTGGAAAATGGTGCCGTTCCCTTGTTCGTTCTGGAGGAGATGGTGGAGGAGTACATCCAGAGCAATTTGCCTTGAGTGCTTGCTGGACCAAATGTTTTGCTACCTAATTGTAGGGCCAAGTAGGAGCACGAGGCGAGTGGAAATGCTGGCAGTGGTGCAGGGGGGGATGATTTTGGGAGGAGATAGAAATTCGCCCACTGGGTGGGCCCACCCTCTAGGCGTCGACGCTGACGACACCCTGTCTTGTCCTAAAATAGGTTGACCACAAAATGGTCAAAAATGCACCGAA
>ERZ1740065.1481-NODE-1481-length-14095-cov-17.875712_pt1 | contig 14095 bp, 12 predicted proteins | sample MGYA00581738_ERZ1740065 | MGnify/ENA primary metagenome ERZ1740065 (study PRJEB43018, sample SAMN04849749) | marine metagenome | isolation source: floating plastic debris | place: Pacific Ocean | collected 2008-09-01 | study: EMG produced TPA metagenomics...
CCCCCACCCCCGCCCCCCCCCCGCCCCTCCCGCCCCCCCCCAAGGGGAGGTGGGATATGACAACTGAAGTTTGAACTGCAAGAAGGCGGTGTGGTAGAAAGGGATGACAGTTGTTATTCCATATAATATCCCTTTATCCTTACGAAAGCCTTAAATCCTTTTGTCCACAAGACCTGAATCTGAATAGTCAGCATTCAACCCGTGTAGTTAAGCCTCTTGATTTCCACACCAATAATGCTCAAGTGTGAAGTATGACATTCAGCCTATCATGTTATGTTGAGCTTGAATCAGCCTCGGGTAAATGAAGTACAATTAGAAAATCTAGCAATGTAGGTAATACCATCAAGGGCTGGAACTGTGCCGCTGTGCCTGCCACTCTTTCGTGTGGTGTTATATGTTCAGTTGATCGATTGTTACTGTATAATAAATTGCTGTGGGGTCCCAAATAAAAATGTATCAACTGTGCCACATTGTGATATATATATATATATATTACATAACATGGATAGTCTTTCATACACGCTCACAGGTTCGGTCAGCATTCGGAATGGCAGTAGTTTGTTAGTGTCTCTTGCTGAGGAATAGTCTGAATACTTGAAAATTGGACTTGAATTATTATCATGCGTTGTAGGAACCGAACCCTGACGATCCACTGAATAAGGACGCTGCCAACGTTCTCACATCAAACCGACAGCTCTTCGCACAGAACGTCATGAAGTCCATGAGAGGAGGCTACGTAGGCTCCACGTATTTTTCACGGTGCTTAAAATAGTTTGTTACCCTCCTCAGTGGTGATGAACAAAGACACTATAGACTATCAGTCACTTCATAGAGAGGTTACAGACTGTAAATACACATGCACCACGGCCACTGTAACACAAGCACCAGATCACAAGCACCAGACTCCAGCAAGACTAACCCTCGGTTGTGCTACCATTACTTCACGTCAGCTCATGGCTTTCATACGTATCTATGTATTATTGTTCTTGGAAAAAAACACTTTGAGTAAACATCTAATATGCAGAGTGACAGACAGACATTTTAACTATTCTTAATAAAAAAATATGCCATTAGCTCTCTAAGTAATCGACGTCGAGTTCGAGATGGTCTGAATTAGTCTGGGGCCGTAAAAGTCTATAGTGTACTCTCCACCATCGGCCGGCTTTACAACCTGCGGACAAGTGTCAGAGTGACGCTGGTGTGTGGCAGGTAGGAGACAGTGTAAAGCAGAGCGGCTTACCTGCGAGGCAATAAGTATGATATCAATCAGCTGACCAACCAGCATAAACCCGAATGTACTGAGCTTGAGGAGACCTGGAAACACCAAGTCCCACCATTATTACATGAGAATGTATCAATACTTATGGATATATTGGGTAACATTATGCAGCATTCTATATCACCATACGGGTTGAGCATATCATCGGAGATCATCAATGATGAGATGTGGTAATTCCTATCTAGCCCCTTGCTACATGCTGTTATGTGGTTTGAGTGGAGTTAAGGGCTCCCGCTTGCCAAAAATATCTAAATGCCGCAGAATGCCATTCAAACATATAGAGGGATAAGCTGAAACATGCTGTCACAAATCTCAAGGTTCTGACTCTCCTGTTGCAAACTGACACCTGAAATTTCTACAGCTTCTACACCAGGGCATGGGCTTTCCCATGATGTAAGACTCCTTGCATTCAAGTGATTTTCTAGACCAAGAGTAAGGCATATAATGTAGGCATGGGAAATCAGTTCAAAACATGTAATTTCTGTGTGATAGTGAACACTCTTCATACATACAACATAGTAAATGATGCAATATGATATAAAATGATAGAATAACATCAGTGTGTCCAGTTCTCTGTCACTTTTCGTAGCCAACAACCTGACATACTGACTGGTTGAGATACACCGGTACCACACCCCTATCTGGCAGCATTTCTCATGATAAGAGGATTGTAGATCATTGACAACCTCTCATACGTGTGTATCAGTCACAAACAACAAGTTTGGTTGGTCACTGTAGGCCCTATATAGCTGCTAAACCTCATGACAAGGCCATTGTATTCCCTCTCAAGTAGAGACCTATGTGACGGTTTTCTATCTTGAATAACATATCACAGGATGCCACAAGTGACAAGCTTTCCAATGAACTCAGCCAATGACCGAGGTTTGGTACATGGGAGATGGATAGAACACTAGGCTCAAAGCATTTCAGTTCACCCTTGCTTCATAGAAGTTATCAATGGCCTAGGCAGTTGACAGCAGTCGGGAGCCCTCAACTCGACTTGAGCAGTGTTGCCAATAAATGGGCATATTGACTTCTCGTCGTTGATGATCTCTGATATCATCCTACTAGTGACCAGATATTTCAGAGGTGAGCGAGAGCATAGAGCCACAGCAATGAGCCTCTTCGTTCAGTAGGCATAGACCTAGATATTGTTAAGGTAAATGATAAGTTGATGACTGCAAACTATTTAAATTGGGCTGGTACACACTTGTATGTCTATTGATTGAGGTTTGGCCAGCTTGGTTAGACAGCAACAGGAGTGGATACATTCATACCGACAGGAGCACATACATGTATACTGATAGGAGTGGATACGTGCATACCGACAGGAGTGGATACATGGTTACCAATGGGAGTTGATATGCACATACCGAGAGCAGGATAGCCCAGATAAAATCGGTCTATTCCAAACATCCCCAGGAATATTGACAGCAACAGAGCAGTTTTGAACGATTTCTGACTTCTGTAAAACAAACCAAAAAACTATGTCATGCAAGAGCTTAAGCCCCAACCTTGATTGATAAATACAAGGTATTTAGGTTGGTTAGTGATGGTGAGCAATCGTACCCTGGTTTGCATTGCACTCGCTTTGAGAAGCTGTCAGTGCTGCCATCAAATATTCTCCCATCACATGTAACTCCGGGAGCAGGATAGCACTGAACAACTAAAAGAAGTACCGCATGAACATATCTGAACTGAACATTTTGCGAACAGTTGAGATTGGAAATTACGAAGAGATGAAAACGCAACATACCTGTTTCAAAACGTGAATTGCTGTCATCCACAGGTTCACAGTTTGCTGCACGTTGAATGGAGATATCTATCTCTGGGTTATCACAGATATATCTGATTTTTAGTTAGTCAAAGAAATCACAGCACAGGAGTAAGTATATCATGTCTATCAAAGGGTAAAGGTGAGGAAAAGGATACTGTCCCATTAGGAGTTCATTGCAAGATTTACTGGGAATGTCATCTGATACTGTAGGTGATGATTGACAAGCCAGAAGCAGTATCAAAAAAGTTTTAAAATAGCTCATTGTTCTACTGTACATCTTCTCACGACACTGATATGTAGCAGATATGCTATGGCCTGTGTTGACAGTAATCACTCCACCATCATTGCAAACCAAGATACTCCTTGGTAAATAATAGTTAACGATCTTCAAACCAAATACCTGACACTCTGCTATTAAATAGAGTGAGATGGCTTGAATATATAGGCAACAATCCCGACAATAGGCAACTTCCAACGCCTGTCAGATGGCATCACAGTTAGAAAATAAACTTCACCCAAAGAATTGATGCGGAGTTACGAAGTTAATTACGAACGTGTGACAGAAACTTTTCTCTGGAAATGAAATATCCTGAGACGTTTGATATGAGATTTATATTATATTTTGATTTAATATGGAATTCACTCTTTCTGGTTAAGCAATAGCAGTAGTCCAAGATCTTGCCGAGCAATTATGTACGAAACCACTTCAACTCATTCTGTGTCGAAAAGGAGAGAAAAACTGTCGTGAGCAGATCCTGTCAGCATGGATGACGAACTAGAAGTATACAAATTATGGCGTATACGACGAACAGTGATGCAATTGTGCCATGACAGAGGGTATTTGGTTACCCAAGATGAATTGGACCAGACAGAAGATCAGTTTAAACAGCAGTTTGGTGATAAGCCTAGGTAAAGTCTATTCAATTATTTTCTCGCGAGTATAAACGACAGTATTTGCTGCTCCTATATTTGTACCGTTCACTATCCTAATTTTAGTGAGAGAAGACCTGGGAGAAGTGATCTGACTATTCTTGTGGCTCATAATGATGATCCAACCGGTAAAACTTGCTAACCTATTCTGTCAGCAGTTGTATGAATACGAATAGTGCCAGAAAGAATTCTGTGTGTCAATTGGTTTTGTTTTGTGTCATTAGATCAGATGTTCATCTTCTTCCCCGAAGAACCAAAAATTGGAATCAAGACAATAAAGGCTTACGTCACTCGTATGCAGGAAGAGAGCATATCAAGAGCGATTATTGTTGTCCAGCAGGGTATGACACCATCAGCAAAGCAGGTATGTACATATAGTTGGTTACTTATCTCATTCCTAGACTGGCTATGTGCTATTGAGCTAAGCTGATAGACTACAAATAAGAGAAATTCTAGCTGAAACTATTTGACTCAACTGTTCATGGACATGTATTTAAAATCTCATTCATGAAGATACATATTGCAATAGTGCGTGTGTCTCACTCATAAAGGAGTGCAGTATGCTCCTGCACTATAGATGACAGAGTTAAATCAAACTTACGAAAAGTGGCAAATATACTAGCTGTTTGATATCTCTACAGCTATATGCAAGCTTCAGTTTCTGTTTTGAGTGATCTGACCGTTTACTGGCATGTTTGGAGGTTTATCTCTTTATTTAGTTGTGGAGCAGACCTTGTTAGCTGACCAATCATATGATGGCGTTAACTGACCAATCACATGATGGCGTTAGCTGACCAATCATATGATGGCGTTAACTGACCAATCATATGATGGCGTTAACTGACCAATCATATGATGGCTTGTTTTCAAGGTTATTTTGTAGCTCTGAGTCAGACAAGAGATTGTAAATGCTCTCCCGCATTTATATTTGGTGAGTTTTGGTTTGTGACTCTATCTGCGTTTCAGGCCCTCTCTGACTTGGCACCCAAATACATATTGGAACAGTTTCTAGAATCCGAACTGGTGGTGAACATAACTGAACACAGCGTAAGTTCACTTGTCTCATTCGTTTTACTGCAATCACTTCATTTCTTCTCCCCTCATTGCTATTCAGTGCACACTGCATGACTGTTCAATTTTTATGGTGAGTCATTACTGGGAGGTGATAGGGTGAGGGTTGGAGGGAAACACTTCGAACTCACTAGTAGGAAACTGTTTTGTGTCACAGTCATCTTGAGAGAAGTTATACTGTATACATAGATATTTTAGCTGACATATTATTATAGCGTTTTGCCCAAATCATCAGTATTTTCAGTAATAATGCTTAGAATTTTAGCGATTCTTTCGAGCTTGTAAGTGTGTGTAACATGAAGAGCTGTCAAAGGTATATCGCTCAACTTTAATAGGATTTTCACTGAGTCGCTGTTATTGTGAGGCTAAAATATCTATGTATACAGTAGATTGAACTTACCAAACAATCAGGAGTTCCTAATACTTTCTGAACTGTGTCCGAATCGTTGCCGATATGGACATTTGTAGGTGCATCTAAATCAGTAGGTTCGGCTAGCCGTGTGCGATGACCCTGTTTTATAGATACTTAGATGAACAATCATGTCCGCAGTCAGCGAGGGGATTATTCATCTAATGTCAGCGCTCCGTCAGCGCTCCGATGACTAAAGCTCAGTCAGTGAATTATTTACTATCTAGGATTTAAAATATCTCAATATGACTTGGTTGTGACGCAGTGATGACTTAGTTGTGACTTAGTTATGACTTAGTTGTAACTTAGTTATGACTTAGTTGTGACAATAGATTGATGAGTCCTATTAGAAATACTTCCCATGATCCGATTTACAAATATAAACATATATATGTATATGCAGTGCTGCTGATAAACAGTATGGTGTTATCTATGGGAGTTGTCTTCTCGTAGCTTGTACCCGAGCATGTGCTGATGACTCCCGAGGAGAAGAAAGAGCTGCTAGACAGATATAAGCTTAAAGAGTTTCAGCTGCCCAAAATACAGCAGGGAGACCCTGTCGCCAGATATTTCGGACTGAAACGTGGCCAGGTAACGTCTCAGTACAGATGCACTCATCATAGGCAACATGTTTTAGGACCAGAAATAGTGGAGATTCAGTTCTGAACTTTGAGAAGCCATACCCATGCCCCCTACAGCGGAGATCTAGCTATATTTGAGCTCAGCTCAGCAAGGCCTAACCAATAATTGATTTTGGCAGCTAGTGGAGAGGGGGGAAATGAGAGACTTGTCATCTATGGTAGTCATTGCTGTGATCCCTGCCGCCACCGGCTAGATATAGTCTCATAACTCATCTTGTGTGTGTTTCTATAATATACACCAGGGCTTATACAGCGTTTGGTTTTCACCAGAGCCGATGCTTGGAAACGCAATAGTTATATCACTTATTGACACGGTAGCCTATAAACGTTTTCATATTTCTCTGGCAGGTTGTGAAGATCATCCGACCGAGTGAGACAGCCGGCCGGTACATATCGTACAGACTCGTTGTCTGAACCGTTGTCATGGCTACACTTCTGTACAAATCTTATTTTATTCAACTGTTTATACATGTATCAATAAATCAACAGGCGTATGTAACGTCACACCGGTAAACGTCTGCATCATGTATCATCTGTGTGAGAATTATCCGTTTTTATGGTCACCTTTCACATTAGCTACAGACTTCTATAAAATGTTCAAACTTGGATTTCTTGAAGTCCCAGTGTAACCAGTTCCAGATCTCCTGCGTCTTCTCATCAGTTAAGAAACGTGTTTTCAGCGTTTCAGGCAGTTTGGGTCGCGGTACTTCTGCCTCTCTTAACTCTCGGAAGTCCCTGTATCCAGCAGATTTTTTCGAGTAGGTGTGTTGATGGAAAGTACCTGCAGATTTCCTATGACTTCGCGGAGAGGAAGCCTGACTCGCCACTGAACCTTGGTCTTTAAATTTCAAAGATCTTTGCCCCGTAGAAGTTTTCTCCATGTTAGCTATGTTTTGTTCTTCGTCAACTTTGGATTGTATGCCAACATCATCGAGTATCTTGGTGACTTCTTTCTGCAGTTCGAGCTCAGCAGGTCCGAGTTTTAATGCCACTGGAAGGTTACCTTTCCTACCTCTTTCCTTAGACTTGTCATCTTGTTCCAATACTAATGAGCTGTACTTATTGTAGCTGAGTTTTGACTGTGAGTTGAGTTTGTTAGGGTCCCTCTTTACCTGTTCATAGCTGATGAGTCGTGTTCTGTGAGTTTTGGGGCTAAAGTGAATAGCAGAACTACTCTTGACATTCTCCTCATTGTACTCCGACGGCTTGAATCTGTGGTATGGTTCCTCAAACATAGCACCAAGGTCTGCAGTGTACGGCCGCGCCAACGAGCTGCTGTTTTTATTGCTTGGTAAAAGGTACATTAGTCCTTCGCACACTTTGTTTCTCACTATTGCTGATTTATAAGCGGAAATATTCGGCAGTTTCTTCCAGGCATAGCTTGTATCTATCTCCTCAATCACGCCCATGGGTGGCTGGGCAACGTGGCGCCGAGTAGAAGGAAACGTGGTATAGACTCGATCCCGCCTCAGAGCGATATCCGGAGATATGTCCGGGATATGACTCCTGACTCTCGCAGTGGCGTGCATGCTGACAGCTCTCCCGCCTGCACTCCCAGCTCCCCTGCCTGCACTCTCAGCTCTTCCCGTATTTCTGAGCTCAGTAAGGTGACAGCAGTCTGCACTGTAGATGCTGCATCAAGCACCTAGTAACCACTGCCCGTTCAATGGGTTTGGCTGCCCACACTACAAATTTAAGTAGTTTGAGATCCGATTGAAAAATCAATAAGGTCAATAGAGTATAGAGCCTGATGAACCGGGCTGAAATTAACATGGGATAGAGGCTAGAGTCAAGAGAGTGGGTGTCACCGCTCAAGTGGTTTACTTACCGATCTGTCTTGACAAGTCGATAGGACGCAACAAAAACAGACCAGCTTCGTATTGCAGTTTGTCCAGTGTCATGTACACGGGGCTAGGCATAGAGTTCGCGTAAGCAACACCACGACAGGCCTGATAGCTTCCAGTCAATTTAACATTGAAGCCTTAGCAACAGCGATAACAGAAGCAAAGCAAGCATGCGTCGACACAATTGAGTGGCTGAAGTTTACATTCAAGAAGGCTAACCTAATCCATTGAAAACAATAATACAATTTTATACAATTGGCTGGATTGTACATGTAATCTAGTGGAGACAGCAGGTAACAGTCTTCAAGCTATGCCTGACGGCTGGGTAAATGTCTCTCTATTCTCCTCTTCAAACACTGACAGCCATTCATCTCTTTGTGAAACTGAAAGGAGAAAGGAAAAGCTTAGCTATCAACACAGAGACAGTAAAACAGTAAATACACAGTAAGAGCATCAGTCAATTGAGGCTATGAGATGAGCCAGTTGGGTGGCACACTGACAGCTAGCCAAACGTGTAGGACAACAATACTCACAGTCTAACCCAAACATCACCACCACATGGTGTCTGATAGCGTAGGTTAGTGACAGTGATCAACACAGCTGCACTTTTACATACTTTTTCGGTCCACTGCCAAAAATCAAGTCCGCATCAGGGGCGCCTTTAGGGTGCTGATAGCGAACTTTCTTCTCTCTATTTGTGTTGGGTATCAATGACTTCCCGGCTTCTACACGAGACAACAACGCATTATCAGTTTAGCACACAGTAGCCAACAGTAAATCGTAGCATTGCCCGTAATGTAATATTCGCTGCCAAGTTGCAAGGCACCTATGCTGTTGACATAACAGTCGACGCTACTGTTTCCGGCAATGATTACAACTCATTTAGGTAACAGCAGCGCAGACAGCGCTGACCGGGTCAACAACTGTCCCAGTGGGCCAGTAGAATACCTGCAAACGCTGCCAGCAGCCATACTGCTGACGATGGTGTACTATCGCCGCTTCGTGCAGGTCAATCAAATATTAGTGGATAACTCAGAGAGAAATGGTGCGAGATATAATTAGTCAAAATTTAACACAAAATAGCATGCATTGCAAAATTCTAGGACATGTATTTGCTGCCTCCGACATGCGAGAGTAAGATGATTGAAGCACAAGACTTGCTGTGGTCAGATGCTATGGAGAGAAGATAGTGATGGTGCATTTGAATTCGCATCGGTATCTTGTCAAGAACGCAAAAGAGACATGTTAGTGATGATGTGGTTATATTGGTGTCGCTATCTATTCAAGAGAGAGGGAGACAAGATAGTGATGCAAATACACACACACAGCATCACCATCTCATATCCATACCATCTGACCGCAGTAAGTATTGTACTCTTATGATTTCTTTCAGACTCGATCATTCACAAGTGGCTGCCTGTCTCGACGGAGCCGCTTGTGGGAGAGCGGTTATCATACTATTATTAACTTTGACTGACGTACGAATAATATCAATCAGACCTGTCACTGGGGGTCCAGTAAAGCGCTGGACAAATAGGAACACCGATTGAAAATCAATCTCGTGGCAATAACACTGCGTGAGCGTGCGCCGGCCGCAGTCTACAGGCCTTCATTTGAGTCTTATCCCCTTCGTATTCTGTCAGGAAGATTATTGACATCAGTCATACTTTCTATCAGTGGGATGAGATGAATCTAGTCTCTTCGACTGCATCACTGCAAGATTCTATTGCATCTATGATGCCTATATCCACGACACCGACAGCTATGATGCCTATATCCACGACACCGATATATATGATGCATATATCCGTGACACCGATATCTATGGCACCTATGACACCAATGGCAGCTATATCTATGATAGCTATGATACCGTCAGATACAAGCCAAGTCTTATTTCGACATGAGAAAAATCATTAAATAATTACTTATGTAAATCGCCAGATATGAGTGGGGAATTGCCTGACTGCCTGGAGCCGAGTGACACCATCAAGTCTACTGAACTACCTACAGGGGGGCATAGTGACATTACATATAAACTACTGCTCACCTATCGCTGCCTGCTCCTCCTCCTCCTGTCTCTCGTTGATCTCCAATACCAGCTGCTTCAATTTCTCCTTCTCCGCCTTCTCCTCCATCTCACGCTCCTTATACTGCAGCACAAACTGCCTGCTGACGTCCAGATCCAGTGTGGAGAACTGCGGCCGATTACCTACAAGACACACACACACACACACACGAGAGAGAGGGGGAGAGAGAGAAGGGGGGAGAGAGAGAGAGAAGGGGCAGTGACAGGTTACGATGAGATTTAGAGAGAGGGGGAGAGAGAGGTAGCGAAGATTATTTGTATGCTGGAATGTAGGAAAATCCCATGATTCATTGAATCCTGATCAGTTACTTTCTCTCTTGTAGAAATCAATACAATTGGTCCAGTGAGCGCACTGTACCCTGGGAAATTTTTCCATTAATTTTAACGTAGTGATGCAGGTGTAAATAAAGTATTGTTAAACCTAACTACTAGCTAACAGGATTGAGTAAGAATTTTTTGATTTCTATAATTTTTTAGTGGAAAATGTTTATAATTACGCTGCATACGATTCCAAGCGTACATCGAGTATTTCAGGGTAACAGCCACAGGTGTGTTTGTATGCTACTGACTCTTCCATTATCAGATTTCCCTTTCAGAAAGCAAGCTGAGGAGTCTCTGGATGAGGCATACCACAGTCTGGGCTCTGTTGAGGATATATTTGCGGTGTTTAAAGAGGCGGAAAACATATTCATAAAAGCACGAAAACCGTACTCAGCAGTGAAAGCCGTTTCCTCCAATGCTTCAGCCGCCGCACCATCGTCAACAGCGAATGGCTCTTCAACATCCAACTGGGCTTCAGCAGCCAGTGGTGGCGGCGGCGCTATCGCCAAGACAATGACCTCGAATACAAGCAGCCACCCTGTTAAAGCCGCTGCCACAAGTGCTGCCGTCGCTAAACCATCTGTTGGCCACTCGTCCAACAGTAACCAGTTTGGAAGTTATAAGACGAGAATATGTGAGCATTGGAAAAACACGCGTAAATGTCCTCACGGCGTTTACTGCATGTTTGCCCACGGCAACGGCGAACTGAGACAAGTACCAGTGTCTCAGGTAGGGGACAGGGACACGGCCACCCCTTATCGTACCTCAGTATCTCCGCCACTACCACGCTCTGTCTTTCTTTTGTTACAGAACCCGTCGACTAAGCCCAACCCCAACACGTATTACAAAGTCATCATATGTAAGAACTTCGAAGCCGGCGGCAATTGCCCGTGGGGTAAGACATGTATATTCGCTCACGGCAAGGAGGAGCTGCGACCCTCGACTTTCAGTGCAGACGTAAGTATGGACTGGTTCTGTTGTCCAGTGCGGCAACGCAGTGACTAGCCAGTACACCTACATATACTTACATTGCATATACTTACATTACATATACTTACATTACATATACTTACACCTACATATACTTACACCTACATATACTTACACCTACATATACTTACATTACGTATACTTACATTACATATACATTGTCTTCTGTTGTATCAGCTACTACTAAAGTTGGGTAAACTGTTGCTCAACCTGGTGTTACTGTCAGCATCCGTTAACGCCTGATATGACCGCCTGCCTACTGTAGAACTGGATATGATAGCGGCAGAAATGTTAGCGTTTCCTTCAAAATCATCAAGAAATAAAAATGATAGCGGTGTAATGATAGCCATGCCATAAATGAGAAGACAACTCCTACCTAAGACATTATGGGCATAATTTTTAATTCCAACGCTGGTGATAATTTTTCGTCGCTATTTTTGCAGCTGTTAGACCGTCACTATCATATCCAGTTTTATGGTATTTGGGAGCGGGCCTGCGCGCGTGTCGCTAGGTCAGTGTCTGGCTGAGAGTAACGATGCACTCCTGTGTCTGACACGCTTGACTGTGGCACTGCTCTTTACTCTTACCGTCGTCTGTTTGTGTGTCTGGCCTCATACTGGACAGGACTGAATACATATGTGGAATACAATTTATTTCATCGACGGGTGCCGTAGTAGACAATGTAGGCTTATGAATGATTCATGGCGTCATGTCTTCCTAACTATCTCTGCTGCTGTTCCGCATTGGTGACGAGATTGTCAGCATTTTGCATGCATTGTGGGCAAATAGCGATATTTGACCTTGACCTGTAGTGCAGTGGTAACTGTTACAGGAGTCGAGTGGTGGCCACCCGGAGCCATGCAACTCACAGCAGTGCCCTGATAAGCTTCAATTCCTACTTCGCAAGACGACCCTGTGCGATAAGGATAAGCTCGGTATTTGCCGTTACGGCAAGGAGTGTAAATATGCTCACGGTAAAAAAGACCTGCGACCCATGCCAAAGTGGGAGCTGTGCGAGCGTAACGAGCTGGGAAGATGTGTTCATGCTAACAGCCCGGCCAAGGTGAGATATTTTGCCAATGAAAGGTGACTCGTGGGGTCGTCAATCACCCCCTCCCCCTCCATATGATTGTAGTGTGTCTATGCGCACTCGAGGAGAGAACTAAGACCAAAACCTGCTGATCAGCGCTCAGCTGCTACAGCCGTCATGCCGGCAGCGACAGTTAAGAAGAATGTGCCTGCCAACGTGTCGCCACGATCTGCCTGGAACTCGGACGCCTCACAGCATCCTAAGGTCAGTGCTCTCAGCCACACAGCCAATAACTGGTGTGTTAGATACGGGATCGATAGCATTTGGCCTCGCAGTACATAACAGCGATGGAAAGAAACAGCTCTTGAATAGTTCATGGGGCCCCGAACCGCAGGAATTTGGGACAGCCGTGCAAGGAGTGGATAGAGTGCTTGCATTCTCTGGTTTGTCCCCCTCCCGCCCCATAAATCTTGTGTGTGTAGACACTGACTGTATTCAACCATTCGATGAGGACAGCAGTGTACACCGAGTTCTAGAGGCAATCCTGAGATGGATGGGACAACGCCGTCTTTGCCAACAGTCAGAGCAGGACCGCAGCTAATACTGCTATTGTTTATACTGTATTGCTGCTTACGGTTTCAGCATACAGGAGATGAATGTCTTATCTGTCTGGGACCGCTCAAGGAACAAATCAATCTGCTTCAATGCGGACACAACCAGTTTCACGCTAAGGTATGTATTTACAGTCCGCCCCTCTCTCAGTTCCAGCGCCACCTGTACTCTGATAGTGAATGCTCTAACTCTACAGTGTATATCGCAATGGGTAAACGAAGGCCTGCCCAAGTGTCCCGTATGCCGAGCTGACGCTCGCGTTCCCGATCTGTTCCATGCTCCCGCCGGTATGAAGCCTGAGGACTTTCCGGGTCTTGGCATCTAGTTCATCGTCACGCCTGTCTATCGTCTCTTGTAAGATTCTGGCGATGACTACGAATCAGAATAATACACACAGGCTGCTATTTTTATAGTTTGCATGCTGTTCTATCTATATCCTTTCTCATTTGCTGTAAAGGAAGAGAATTTTGTACCAGAAAAAGTGTTTACCAAAGGCAGCGCTAATTTTTATCTAGAAAGTCGTCTGCAATTCGTATCGATATATACGTATAGTGTTTCCATCCTTGATCAGCTCTGCCTTCTACTCAACTGCTGACTTCATATATTTTCACTGCATGCTTGCTTGTAAGCAATAAAGTTCATCCGATCCGTATTTTGTACCTTTCGTCAACTGTTTTTCAGAGAGGACATAACTCCACGAAGCCTCCATACTATGGCAGGCTTCTATCTTGATTACTGTCTTTCTATGGAGTGTGAGTTGGCTGGGTAGAGTTGTGGGAAGGCAGTATGATAGCTTTTCCATATGTTGCGATTTGGTGTGTAGAGCATGCCAGCAGAGATCGGCGAGTATTGTACCGGATGGGGAGTTTTCTCCTCTTTATCAATTGTATGCCAACTATTCTGAAGTGGAAACAAATTTAATTAAAAAAACAACACCATCTATGAGACAAGTGTAGAATCCTGATCCACCAAGTAGATGCAGCCATGGTCCTCCTCTCCCTCCCTGCCTCCCTGCCTCTCCCTCCATCAACAAGCAGCCTCAACATACAGCAACAGAAGACGACAGAAAAAGCAGAAAGAGAAAAAAGTAAAAAAAAAAAAA
>ERZ1740065.1482-NODE-1482-length-14088-cov-12.045393_pt1 | contig 14088 bp, 6 predicted proteins | sample MGYA00581738_ERZ1740065 | MGnify/ENA primary metagenome ERZ1740065 (study PRJEB43018, sample SAMN04849749) | marine metagenome | isolation source: floating plastic debris | place: Pacific Ocean | collected 2008-09-01 | study: EMG produced TPA metagenomics...
ACTGCTGTGAGGTCAGAGGTCGGAGGTTGCTATTATAGCTACTGCTGTGAGGTCAGAGGTCGGAGGTTGCTATTATAGCTACTGCTGTGAGGTCACTAAAATTTCTGTTTACAGTATACAATATTACTGCGTAATCTGATGTTGAACAGGCGTGGGAGAGGCGAAGACACTCACTCGTTGGTGGGGTATATGTCGAACGCGAGGCTGTACTCATCGTGTCTCGACAGCACATTGTATACAGATCCAGCTCGCATCTCTAGGGGTCTATCCGGGTAATAAACAGCCTGCATCCAGTGATCTCTCCACTAAAGTCGAAAACACAATGAAGAATATATAACATAAGTTAGTTGGAGATCAAGCGCAGCAAGGAATCAGACGCCTCATCGTTGGAGAGGTAGGATATACTGTAGCCAGCCTACTCCTACTCATAGTGACCCGATTGGTCAATCTGGGCTACAGGGTTCGCCTTAGCTACTGTAGACATGGTAATTATTGAAGGTTCAAAATAGAATGAAAGTCTCAGAACCTCTATATTATGTCACATGTTCCCACTTACTGTATGGTGAAGTTTGTTTGCGAGGGATGTTTTTGCTAACTTTTGAAATTGCAAACAATGCGATCGCAAAAATTCCAATGGTTATAATGTGATTACGGTAGAAATAAATTTTTACAAAAATTTTCCATCGCAAAAATTTTTCCATTGACATTTCCGCAAATATTTTTCAGCGCAAAATAATTCTAGTATACAGTACAGGCTACTGTCAATAACTAGCAATAGGTAATAGGCGAGTAACTTTGTTGTTCTATTAATAGCGAAACTCATCAAATCGCTATTTCCCTACATTATTTAAAGCACTGCTATTACCACGAGTACAATAGCTAGTCTGGCTGCTCCTACCTGTTACTCGGACAACTCATAGGTAGGTGATCGTCATGGTAATGTGTACCTGCATCTCGTTCCGAGGCTGTGGATGGGCCCAGTGTGGAGCGCAGCTCAGCTGAATGAGGCCGTCCATGTCCATGTCAAGGTCCCACCACATGAGGAAAGCGTGGCAGACCCCGCTAGCCTCGCACGTCACAGGAGTCGATGTCATGCTGTCAAATGGCAACTCATCTCGGCCGCAGAAATCAAATCTGAGAACATAACAGATGAAATGAGAGAATGCGAAACCAGTAGTAGTATATATACTAGTAGCATATAAGGGAGTCCCGCAGATTTCCAACCCGAATGCATTAGGATTTATCTTCTCTATCTAGTAGTGACTAGAAGCTGCCATATTTTCTGAGGACCCAAAGGCTATAATTTCACTACGAGTCCAGTCACGTGAGAAAATGGAGTTACCTTCTCCTTCAGTCCTAATCACTATTGCTGGTGTGCAGCAAGATCATCCAAAATGAGAAGACAACTCCTACTTTCTGTACAACGCTCAATGCCTGACTATTAGTACTGACTAGTGGTGGGGAGAGATTAGTGGTGGCACACGGCATGAGATACGGGTATCAATACAGACATGCGGCTTACTAGGTGGGTCAACAGGGTAGTTGGCAATAATGTAACACAGAGTTGTCTTCTCCTACAGGGGAAAATGGATGCGAAAACATGTTACTGTAGAACCGGATTTGATAGCGACGGTCTAATAGCCGTGAAAAAAGCGATGGAAAACTATCGCTATCATTGGATTTCACTATCGAAAATATACCCATTATACCTTATAGAGGAGTTGTCTTCTCATTTATGGGATCGCTATCATTAGATCGCTATCATTTTTATTTCTAGTCCATTATCATGAAAACGCTGACATTTGTGTCGCTATAAAATCCGGTTCTACAGTTTACTGTAATTATGGTACTTGTACTGTAAAAGTGAAACTTTTAGCTGGCACAATATTTAGTGTTGGCCAAAAATCAGGATGACGGTGGGAAGAAATATTAGTGTCAATTGATGGGGTCTATTTAGAACACTGAAAACTTTCCTGCATAAACAGTCCAATGCCGAACATTGGCATATTATATGAAGCCCAATGATCGTGGAGCGATTTCTATTAATGATGAGGTGACAACTCCAGAAGGTTTTCATGACGGACAATTCCAACAGAAACTTATCTGTATTTATTATCAGCGATCGCCTTCAAATCGCTATATTCACTCAGTATTTTCTCACACTAATATTTCCACGTCTACAGTTGCCGGTACCTGAATGTATAAACCTAACTCTCAGATAACTAGCATAGGCATGTGGGTAACTAGCACAGACATGTGGGTAACTAGCATAGACATGTGGGTAACTAGCATAGACATGTGGAAAACTAGCATAGACATGTGGGTAACGAGGTTATTGCTAAGAGTCAATGATTCAGTTTAGCTACTAACTCACTCTACCATCCCAGACCCGCTCATCACTGATCATTGCTCATCACAGACCCGCTCATCACTGATCATCGCTCATTGACAATCACTCATCACTGATCATTGCTCAAGCGATCGAGTGATCGAGTGATTGCACACTAGCGCGACAAGAGGTGAGATTCTTCTTACTTGAAGACAACTTTCGGTGGCGAAAGGGTTTTAAACAAATCGGGTGGGAGTTCTGAGAGTTGAAGGTCAAACAGCGGAGCAGCAAGGTCGTTGCTGAACTGTCGGACGTCCTCTGGTAACTGGACAGGCTGCAAGCTGTCAGGCAGGGCGAATGTCAGCTCGTTCCTCGAGGCAAGGTAGGACGACTCCACAGGTTGAATGTACATTCTCGCCGCGCTTGGTATGACAATGCAATCAGACTGAAAATTATAATTTTTGATAATTAATTTATTATTATTATTATCAGTATTCGTATTATGAACCAATTGAACACTGGACTTCAGTGCAAATCTGCTTTGTATCAGAGCCTAAACTACATGGATAATGACTTGGAGTGATGGAAAATATAGCGGTTGAAATAATAACGAAATCCAATAAACAAGACAGAAGACGAATCTAAATTACCATAGCGAGTTGTTTTAGTGTTCCTGCAGAAATTATTATAAATGTCTTAAACACAAAGTATGTCTACGGTAAATCAGGGGTCACGATGACATCATAGAGGGGTCACGATGACATCATAGAGGGGTCATGATGACATCATAGAGGGGTCACGATGACATCATAGAGGGGTTACGATGACATCATAGAGTGGTTATAAGTATGCCTCTGCTCTACACACTAATGGGGCTACCAGCTTCTAAAGAAACCGGACAAATTAAGCTAAGAAATCAGCCATACTGACTTAGGGTTCACATGTACTTTTCATATGTAAGAGTGTAGCAGAGTTGACAGCACGTCTGTGACTCAGATAAAAGTTTTGCCACTTCTCGTCTGCATCATACACACATGGCTACTATAACTACTATGACACATAACTACAGCTGTTTTTTAGCTATGTCGAACTTTGACCTGCGACATCACGGGAAGCGTTTGAGGTTATTTGTGTGGGAGAATACCATTTTATAGGCGGTTGTGCGAACAAAGCTGGTAGAAATAGCGATCGGGTGCATTCTGGAAGAACTAACTGACAGCACTGGAAAGATAGTTTTTAATTATTTGTAGCATCGCTCAATCTGCTCAATTTCATAGTTAGCCATCAAGCTTGTGTGAACTGAGGGTCACCTTAAATGGCCTCTGATATTGGTTGTTGAGCTACGGTCACCATAGTTTTATCATTATGTGTGTACAGGCGACAACGGGTGCTAGGAGAAAGCTACAAAAATGGTAAATTTTGCTTCACGCCTATCGGTACCAAGCAAGCAGACGTACCTCCAGAAGGTGTTCCAACGCATGACGGAAGGTTCCGATGGCACCCTCTCCTATAAGCTCAGTGTCAAACACTTCTGTCACCAGAATGTTGGCTCTGAATTCCATGTCATCAGGCACTTTCATCTCGGTTGATCGTTTCTGAACTAGCTTAATCTTGCCGGCCATACCATTCGCGCTGATTATTCGCTCTGCACATATGGCAGCAGGGTCAAATGCCTGTCAAAGTAGAGTTACTACCTGTCTGCTACTGTCCGTATATTGAGTGAAAGGAGTTAAATCATGTAACTGACTCACATCACAAGCTGTGACACTGTCCGCTCCATTTCTGACTGACATCATTGATAAGAGTCCAGTCCCTGTACCAATGTCAAGGACATTGCAGGGTCGACCTTGACTACGCATGTGCTCAAATGCAGCCACTAGTCCAGCTTCATATTTCTGATTCTGTATCAAATAAGTTGTTCTGTTGCTGAGGCAATATGCAACCCAAACACTCGTCATACGGCATTACTCATTACGATAAACAAACCCTTTCAGAATCATGTAGCATATCAGCGTAAGCAGACCTAAAAAACAGCGAATGGAGCTAAATTTGATGCACACAAACAGAACATCAAGCGTTACCTATACTAATGCTAAGAATCCAGAGATGTAGAGCGTACCTGGCAATTTCTTGCTGGTAATCGTAGTCATCACTTTTGACTACCCACTCCTGTTGTCCGGTGACTCTGTTGAGCTCGCAAACAAATACGCTCATATTAATACAATGGTTGCAGAACGATACACTTGTTGGTGAATTCCATCAAGATACTGACGGACGGGAAAGAGGTTTGTCTTTCTTCCTCCAGTCGAGTAACATGCGTGTGCCGTAAAAAAGTACTTGGTGATGGGAAACGAGTAGTCGGCTTATGATTGGACAAAATAATGACGCAACTTTCTGCCATCAATTTTCGTCGGATATATAAAGCGAAAAACCGAGCTTAGCTAACAGACTGCAACAAGTTTATTATTCTGTTATTTTCACTTAGAAAGTTACCATGTACGCACGTGTAGCACTCGTCTCAGCTCTTGTGATATTTTCTATGCACAGGCATACTGTGTTAGCTGATTCTTTAGACTTCGACACATCTGGATTGGATGATCTGGTGAAGAACATAGAATCAGTGGTTGACATGTTTGGAGGTGGTGCTGATGGATCATGCGGTATCAAATGCCCAGAAGGTATGTACTCCACATCAAGAACTCGAAACGTTGAGCGTTTAGTCGACATGGCGACCTTTGCAAAAGTAATTGACTATTTTTCATTTGTTTACTGTTTACAACGTTGATAAGGATCAATATATTTATCTTTATCAACTTTGTCACTACATTTCTGTTTATTTTATATTCAAATTCGAAGCATTTATGTTACCAGTAACATCGAACACTTCACTTCCCACTCCTAGTTTGAGACATGAAAATGCATACACGCTGCAATCTTGTGACAAATGACCAGTTTACTCTTCTGAAACAGTGGGACCGATCGCTGGTTGTATATTGTTGCGTAATAAGCCCCAGTAGCATAGCTAGCTAGTGATCAGCTCTGTTCTGTACATCATATCATAAATACAGTATTATCTGCAGGATGTTTTGGCTGCAAGTGGAAAGTCTCGTAGGAAATGTCTACCACTTACACGGTTTAAATGAAAATTGTTTGGTCCAATTCAGGGGTGGATCCAGGAATTTTTTGGCCTGAACCTCAAGTCATCAACTAATAGCTGTATAACTGCATAACTGTCTGTTGACTGGATAACTGATTGTTTAGTGATGCCGACCGGGGTTTCTGTGATGAGTGCAGTGGTGGTTTCTTTATCAATTTACTACTAGCTGACCAAAAATAGTTGGGATAGACATTTTTGACTGACGCTGGAGTGTCAGTCGCGTTAGCCTGAATCCGCCCTTGCCCGTTGTCTCTGTACAGGAGGATGTTTACTTCACACAAATAGTTTTGATAGTCATGATAGATGACAGGCCGTAGGACAAAAAATACCAGAGATTCAGATTTTCTGAGCTTTGAGAAACCATTGCTGAGAACCTATGCCTCCCATAGCTAAGGTTACACTATATTTGAGTTCAGCTCAGCAGGACCTCTAACTAATAAGCCCCAAGAGAACATTAGGGAGCAAGTACTTAGCCCTAAATTTTGGCAGCCATCATACTGGAGGCTGGGGGGGGCTTATCATCTATGGTGGTCATCTATACATCCACAGTGCGGGCGTTTGGGAATGATCGGGTGTAGGAGTCTCAGCTCATTCTATACAGTCTCACACAACGTATAGACGGCCAAACTCTGTGAGAGACTGCATGATTTTAGCTGTTGAGATTTAGGGCTGAACTTGTTATTGCTGTTACAGTTATGGCTGTCATAGTTGGTTTCCTAACATCACCTATTGGACCACAGTCTATGGTTGATGAGCTGAAATATGGCTCAATGCTATCTATAGGAGCTGGGCTTCTCAAAGCTCAGAAAAAAAACCACCATTAATTTTTGTCTGATGAGTTGTCACGTTGTGTGTACGAGACGTCATACACCACTGTTTGTCTAGATACTTTGTTTATCTGAATCACAAACACATCTTATCTCACTGTTTTTATCTTCATGTTACTAGTATACCAGCAGCTATTTCTGGTACCCAAGTGGTGTCATAACACTTGCTGGTTCCTTTCAGTAACTAATGCTTACTACCGCCATCAGTGTGACTATTGGAGCGCATCGATTGCATTACCCTGGTATCCATTAGTTGTAATCCGTCCACGTCATCTATTTCACCGTACGCTGGATGATTTCGAAATCATCTTCGTATGACTAGTGATGTGGAAACCCCAGCCTAAGCCCTATTCCATGTCATTGGTTGTGAAATTTACTTTTTTTCTCCGCTACGTCAGCCAGTAGGATCAGTGGGTGATTGGTGGATGAAGTAATTCAAACCATGAATGTCGTTAGTTTGTCATAGCCGCGTACTTGTTTCTGCATCATTGACACCTCATATTATCCCATAGGCAGCTACACGCCTGTTTTACCTGCATGTTAGCTGTTGAAATTTGAGGCTAAATTTTTATGATTGGTTTCCTCATGTTTACCTGCAGTTTTTGTAGTGCTGTATCTCAATCGAGTTATTCTAAGATCAACTAAGATTAATTAATCAGAAGATTAATTTTATGCCGCAAGATTAATCTTGTTTTACAAGATTAATCTTGTGGCTAGTTTGAGGGTAAATTTCACTGATAAACCAAGAGTAATATGCTACAAACACCTGTGACCAAGTATGATAGCATATTTATTTAAGCAAAATCAACACCAGCGCAGTTGAATACCACTAATGGCCCACCAAAGATGTTACAGTGATGTCAACGTCGGCTGCTGTAGCTGGTAGCAATTATACTATTGTGAATTCTATAGCTCAGGAACTAGTTCGTGGTGGCAAGATTAAAAGAAGATTAATTCAAGATTACTAATATTAATCGGAAGATTAATCGAGATTAATTATTTTGAAGAAATTCCTCGCTAGTTTTTTTGTTACATCATAGATCTGAGTTTGAATATGATCATAGCTGTAGGGCTCAGGTAGCCATGACTTCTCAAAGCTCAGAGAAACTTCCTATACTCTCAGCCAGACAAGTTACAGTGTATAACTGTAGAACCGGATTTGATAGCGACAGAAATGTTAGCGTTTCCTTCAAAATCATCAAGAAATATGAATGATAGCGATCTAACGATGGCGATCCCATAGATGGGAAGACAACTCTTATATAAGGTATAATGGGCATGATTTTTATAGCGAATTCCAACGATAGCGATCATTTTCCGTCGTTATTTTCGCGGGCGCTAGACCATCGCTATAAAATCCAGTTCTACAGTAGTCTTATCCTACAGCGGCAGAACAGCGGTATAATTTCTGGCATCATAATCGCTATTGCATTGTCGAGGTGGTTGTTGCAGAGGCAGGAGAGCAAATTTCACGTTTGCTAATACGACAACCAAAACACCGTTTTTTGCTTTTCGCCTCCGATCTCCTTCAGCAATCACTCATTCTGTAGCCTTGGATTTGATATCAGCAGAAATGTTAGCATTTCCTTCAAAATCATCAAGAAATCAAGATGATAGCAATCTATTGATAGCGATTCCATAATGAGAAGACAACTCCTATATAAGGTATCAAGTTATAATGCTATAATTACTATGGCCAATTCCAACAACAACGATAATTTTTTGTCAGTATTTTCGCAGCTGATAGATTGCCACCATCAAATCCGGTTCTGCAATCCTCAGTGACTAATATGGCCGTCTATCTATCGAACATGTCTTTACTTTGTCTAGGAGAGAAGTTGATCCCCAAATCTGACTATACTCCGTCTCATAATGGATGCGGTACATTCGGCGCTGAGGTACGTACGACACTCACATCCTCAGATACTCAATTGTTTTATTTGAAATCAGAAATCTGTCGTGAGTCCTGTGGAGTGTATGAAAAACCTGTACATGATGCCTGTACATGATGCCTGTACTGTATACTGTTTGTGCTGAAAAATTCTTGCGAAAATTCATGACAACTATAACCACTATGTCACGATTGAAATTCAGGATTTTCTACTCTCCTATCAGTAGGTGCACCGGTTTCATACGTCTGCTGGGTTTAGTCCACACTTAGAATACTATTGCTGGCCTTAAGGCCCTGTCACACACTCGTGAAAACAGCAACGAACAAATGCAAATGCATTCCATTTGTAAAATACCAACATTTCACAATCGAGGAATGACGAATGCTCCCCATACTGTGATCTGATTGGATGCATTCAACTGCAGCGCACTAGTCAACCGTGTGTTATGCAAGGCTTGTCAATGATTGGCTAGAGCTTGCGAATGAACGTGTGGTCAGCTATCTGTTCATTTAGTTGTTTCACGAGCATGTGGCAGGCTCTTTGGTACTAGCATAGCACCAGCTTAAAACACTGGCGCTCCTACCGATAGGAGAATAGAAAATGCCTGAAATTCTGTCATCGTATTTTTTGCGATTGTGAACATTCGCAAAAATTCACAAAAAGCAAGAAAATTACAGTATACAGTATTTGGAAAAATTCAACTATAACTGCTTTCATGTTAGCGATTAATTAGTGCGATCACACGTGTACGTGTACATACGTACACGTACATGTACGTATGTACATGTGAAGTAGAAGATAGTCTCGCTGTAAATAACCAGTAGTAAACAACACCTGTGAAAAATTCAGCTCCACATGTCTGTATGAGCAGTGACATCATCAGCTGTTCTACATGCACTACAGCAGTTCATGAGTACCTGCCTATCTTACTGTTTACCTTACTTGGATTTTATTGTATTGTACATACTTCCCCACAAATTGCCAATGAATTACTGCACGTAATACGGAAATGAGTAAACGTGTGTACGAAATCCAAGAGGGAGTTATCTGCTCGGGTTTTTACACGCAGAGAAAGTTTGCTGGATGGGACGATTGCAGTGATCTGAAAGTGTTTGCAAGTAGAGACAGATCTATAGTTATTTGTCACCCATCTGTAGAGCGATGGCGCTGAGCCTCACGTGTCATACTGGTCGTAGACTAGTAATAGCTAGTAACTAGTAGTGGCGATGTAATACGCTGGGTGAGAGGGTGAATAAGCTGCCAAACCAGATTTAAAAACCTGTTGAAGAAATAATATCGTAATTGTTTGTTTCCCGGCCTGAAAGTTGTTGAGGAATTCTCCAAAAACTGTTGAAGCTTGTTGAAGAGTCCTTAGAAATGCTCAAACAATATTTTCCTGATGGTGAATGCCCTCTAGGAAGTAAATATTATGGACCTATCATGGTCAGACTTCACTCCAGATGTCTATGGATTTCACTTGTATACTAGTACTAGTGCCACATGGAGTCGCTATTACAGCTATTATTGTGGGGTCGGAGGTCACTATCATAGCTATTATTGTGAGGTTGCTAAAATATTTGGGTTTACAGTATGGGATAGAGCCAAATGATATCAATCTATCTTACCCATGATCTCTGGTAACACCTTTTGCTAACTAGCTGGCAATATGCCTGCGTTCAGGTCACATGATTTTTGCTATTTTTTAGTCGTTGTTGCTGAGTAGCACCTGTCTCTGTGCACAGGCTCCTCGGAAGCCATTGAGCATGGGAAAACAACTCCCATATTTATCGGTGGTTCTCTTGTTTACGCAGATGAATCTAGACGACATGCCAGAGATGAAGGAATGCTGCAATAAACACGACGCCTGCTACGAGACTTGCGGCACGGACAGGACCAAGTGCGACCTTGAACTTAAAAAATGCTCCATCGACGGTTGTAAAGAGACCGCAGCTAAAGGCGGCCCTGAGGCTGAGAAGGAAGGTGCAAAAGGTACGTCTGCCCGTTATACCGGAGGTAGATAGACAATCTTACAGCACAACTGTGTGTTGTAGGAGTTTTGCACTTGTAATGGCGTGATGGCATACTATATGTCACGTAATATTGTGATACATGCTCATGCTGTTTCGTTTTCCACAGCTGAAACCAATTACCTGCGGTCTGTGATATGTTTGTATTTATTTACCTACAGCCTGTCAGGCCTTGGGCGACATGATGTATCAGACTACAAACATACTCGGCTGTCAGGCGTTCAAGAAAACCCAGAAGGAGGCCTGCATGTGTGTGAGCAATGGTGCAGCAGACAAAGAAGAGACGAAAGACAATAAAGACGAACTCTAAAAGAATAATTTAGTCAATTGAGATCTCTTTTTGATACAGACATTTATGGTGCAATTTATTTGCCATTATATTTAGTGAAAAATCAGACGGTACATAGAAAATGGAGTGTTAAAATAAATTGATTGATATACAGTATTTGTACAAAAAAGAGTTGCACCAGTATGTTACGTACCAGAGGATGGAATGGCATCAGAGTCACAGAGGCATAAAACAGGTAAACTATCACAGTTCATCATTGATCCATTCCAGCAACACTTTGTTACCTTTTTTATCAAAGAGCTGGATGACTTCATCAAGTTCGCTGTCACGCCACGAGTCGACTTCCTTGACATTGTATGGCGAGTCCTTCCAGTCCCATTTCTTGACAGGTTTGAACCAGTCCGGTCCGTAGTTGGCTCGTACGTACCTCTCTGTGTCGCACGGCACGCGCGCTTTCATACCGAGAAACTCTGTCCAGCAGAGAGTAAACTTGTCAAAGAAGTATCGGTACTTCCGGCCCGAGTTGTAGTCTGTGCCACCGTTCCACATTTTCCCCGTTGATTTATCCTCGTAGAAAAAGAAAATATCCAGTTTAGCATCTCCCATATCAAAGGCGTACTGCAGACTGTCCTCGACCTTGCCAAACTTGTGATCCAGTTGCATACCGGTGGTTTTCAGCATTTTGAGTAGATCCGGCTTATGGTCGGTGATGTATACACCAATATCAACGTCCATGCTGTAAGATATGACATCACACTGTCGAAACCAGCCCAGCAAGGTTCCGCTGCTCAACCAGAATGGTATCCCAAAGTGATCGAGTCTTCGTTTGGTGACGTGAATAATCTCTTTTACCAAGTTGTTAAACTTGGTCGCGTTTTTACTTTCATCTCGAGGATAGAGTTTGTAAAACTCTGCTGCTCTTGTCTGATTGCAGGGAATGAAGCGAGATTTCTGATATTCTTCGAGGAAGAGTTTTGGTTGTTGAGGAATATATACATCTATGCCGTCAACAGGAACTAGGTCTGCTTCAAAGATATCTATAGCGCCTTCGTGTTGAGTGAAACCCAATCCGTATTCATCTCCCTTGTCAGGGCCATACCACCAAAACTCATTACGCTTGTAGAATATTACTACATGGATGGCATGGTGGTCGTGGTCTCTTAAAACCACATGAGTTGGCATCTCTCCCACCAGCCCTTCAGATCCAGACTTGTAGTCAGCTCTGAGTTCAAATCCTTCATCACGAAGTACATGCAACACTCCAGCATTGAAGCGATCAAAACTGGAATCTTGTACTGCAAACGTGTAAATATGATTCTTACACATAAAACGGCATGGCCTCATTCCATCCTGAAATGTTTCCTCCACAATGCCTTGTAGAATATATGGGTCAACGAAGAAAGCTTGAACTTGAGACTCATTCGTTAGTGCCAGGAACTTTTTGATTGTGTTGTAGGCTCGAGATCCAGTACGGGCGACATCTATCGGATGCAAGTGTGATCCGCAATAGAATAGGTACATCTGAATGGTGAGAGACACACCAAACAGCACTGCGCAAAAAGTGATCACATTTTTTCTTGTTAGCATCTTCCAGTGGCCTTAGAGAGCATCGATCTACAATAAGAAAATAAGCTAAATCAGACGTACCAAACAAATACTTATTGACCTACTTGCAAAAAAGACCCTATAAAATGAGAAAAGCGAATACTATATAGGTATTTTGGCACATCTGATATGATAGCTCGTCTGAGCTACAATGCTGCTGTATGAGTACTAATCCTACACGACACCTCAGCGTAGCAGCACTACAGCCACCATCGATAACAAATCTCTATCGCGACCGAATAGTCGCCGATATACGGAGTCAATACAATACCACGATACCAGTCATTCTATATATCTGTTGATGGGCTATCGTTACCTTATAACAATTGGATGTTGTATTCTTCATTGGTATATGATGCGCAGTACATGAATTAGACGTGAGGGAACGGGGACATAACATACGAACGTGTCATAATTTTAGGAAAAAAATCGACGACTATAATTCCGATTCTGAGGCTCGTGCACGTATCGCTACACATTCGTATATTTGTATATGATTACGGAAGGAATATTTACCTGCGCGTTACTGTTTGGCGCAAGCGGCCTAGACAACGTAGTTGTAGACTACAGGATCTTTTGTACATATGGTCAAGTATACTCCTTGTGTCTATTGCCTCGCAGTCATTGATAGCCGCGTTCTAAGCTGGTTTCCGTTTTCGGCGATCCAATTATGATGACAGCCAGCTCGAATCGTTGATTCGTAGGAATTTAGGTAATCATGTTTTGTTGTTCTTCAGCTTGTCAGCGTGGTGTCGCGCAAGTAGAAGCCGCTAGCTGTTACAAGTGTTCGCTGGCAGTACTGTAGTTTAGTTCAGAATGCATGCTTCTGGTAGTCAAACGTTTACTCTGGTTATTTTCAAGTCTTAAAGGCTGATCTGAGTAAGTTTTCGTATTGCTTGCACTGCATGCAACTTATACCAGACGTGATTCCCCTGAGTCGTTATCATCATGTTTTCTTCCACCTGAGATTGTTGCTTGTGCTGTCGTGAAGTATAGCCGGCGCTCTCTGTACTTGTTTTCCATCGTCTATGCTCAGTATCAACAATTATTCTATAGCGTTACTCGTTTTATTTGTGCTGTTCAGCTATCAGTATCATCATCATGCATGCATTCATGTAGCTATTCTGTTGCCCGCATATTCCCTACTATTGCTGGTAACTAGTAAGGTGCCAATCACCTGGTGTCTTGTCTGTACACTGCTGCCATATCTCATGTCCAAACAAGTTGGCATAAGAACGTGATGTTCATATTTCAGGCTTTTTAAACATGACTGGGAAGGCGCGCCGACTAAACAGCTTGTCAGCTGAGACAAACACGGTGTGGTCATCAGAGAGTCGAACCGAAGCACTGAGTGAATGTACGTCCAATTAATAGAAACCAATAATTCTGCGTCTCTTTGTTTCAATGCAAGTTCAAGCGACAAGCCCGCTATCGCAGAGCGAGCATGAAGGGTGCATGACGCTTGAGTGACAAAGTAATGGGCCACGCCAGCTGACGATCGTTTCAACCGCACTTTGATAATTATGCTTCAACCGGCCGTAACTTGACTGTTTCTATCTCGGGCAGGCTCTAGTCTCGAGGCTAGTTGGAACTCAGACCTACCAAAGCGAAGGCACCACAGCCATAGCCAGCCTCCCAATACCACCAGCTATGTCGTAAGTCCTCAACGCCATCCTGCATAGGGAAACTAAACTACTGTTGTCATGACAATAACCTGCCTCTACTGGTAATCCTTGTACAAAGACATACTGGTAGTCTTTTATTGCAACAGATACTATCTTCCTTTTGTAAACTCATACCACAAAGAGCAATCGTTCCTCTGGCCCTCTATTCCTCTCACGGGCGTCCTGGATACACATATGCACACCCTCTCTCCTCTCACTATGTCATTCCCCTCTCACCTCTCTCCCCTCCCTCTCTCCCGCTCCCTATCTCATTCCCTTCTCACCTCTCTCCCCTGCC
>ERZ1740065.1483-NODE-1483-length-14087-cov-4.388184_pt1 | contig 14087 bp, 9 predicted proteins | sample MGYA00581738_ERZ1740065 | MGnify/ENA primary metagenome ERZ1740065 (study PRJEB43018, sample SAMN04849749) | marine metagenome | isolation source: floating plastic debris | place: Pacific Ocean | collected 2008-09-01 | study: EMG produced TPA metagenomics...
TTTTGCTTACGGATGTGGACCAGTTGTACTCGGCAGACCCGCGCCAAAATCCTGATGCTAAGCCCATTTCAGTGGTGGCGGATATGGGGGACCTTGAGGCGATGGGGGTGGATACGGGGAGTCGCGGATCCCAATGGGGCACGGGGGGAATGGTTACCAAAATTACTGCCGCCAAAATTGCCACTAGCGCCGGTGTTTGCACCGTCATTACCCAGGGCAAAACCCCTGCCACTATCCTGAAAATCATCGATGGGGAGAGGCACGGCACCCAGTTTTTGCCCCAAGCCCAGCCCAACCGTGCCCGTAAACAGTGGATTGCCCATGGGTTGGTCCCGGCGGGGCGGCTATATTTGGATTTGGGGGCGGTGCGGGCAATTTGCGAAGGGGGGAAGTCGCTGTTGGCGGCGGGAATTACGGAAATTGAGGGGGAGTTTCAGGCGGACGATGCGGTGATTTTGTGCGATCGCCAGGGCAAGGCCGTCGCCCAGGGGCTGGTGAATTTTGACAGCGCTGCCCTCGGTAAAATTCTGGGGCGGCGATCGCAAGACGTGAGCAAAATTCTCGGCAACACCTCCCCGAACACGGTTATCCACCGAGATAACTTAGTGCTTTTGTAGGCTTTTAGGGCGTATGACCAATTGAATGCCAGAGGCCCCACACAATGAGAAGTACACGCCCGTTGAAATAAAAAAATACTATGGGCTGAAATCCCCGCAACCATTGAGTTTAAGGCTTAATTGATGATACCAATTCTTCAATTTGGAGAGAGTCTAGATGCTCGGCGTAACTGGCTCTCAAAGGATTTATATGTCGCTTTAATTTAGAGAATTGGTATGACGTCCCCTGGCTGGTGCAGATCTAATGCTTAAACGGATGGGGCGTAACTTGCCATAGCTGGGCCAGCTTACTGGCGGGAATAGACAAATGAAGCACGTCCCCATCGCGAAGTCGAGCATTCAACAATAAAATTCGTCGAATTTCTTGATTGCCCCGCACCAAATACAACGGTACAAAATCCGAAGACTGGGCCGCCTCGCTCACAATCTTTCCATGCAAAATATGGCGCGGCGTAATCAATGTCCCCAGCGCCACCCACAACGTATCTGAGGTCAGTCCGTTCCCTAAAATTTTGCCCCCCAACGCCGTAGCCGCAAAGGACGGAGCCGCCAACTCAACGGGACTAAGCACTGAATCTAAATCAAACACCTGTTGAGACATCAGGGCAAAGTGGGGATCCTCCGATCGCATCGTGGTGGATAGCTTCGGCGCTAGGGTGCGAGCGCTCAGGACAATTTCCAAGTTAGTGGTATCGTCACTGGTGACCGCCAGCAACCCTGCGGCATGGGCAATATTTGCCGCCTCTAAAGTGGCCGGCAGCGACGCATCCTCAGTAACCACGGGGATTTTTAAAGCGCGGATAATATTTAAAAATCGGTTATTGGGATTACGATCCAGCACCAGCACTTCATACCCTGACCGATGCAACTCCTGAGCAATACGGACTCCCAACGATCCCAGACCACACACAATAAAGTGGTCCCGCGTGGGCATTTGCGCCACCGTTAATAAACGCCGAAACCGGCTGCCCAAAATATAGTCATTCAGCAGGGCGTAGCAAATGCCAATAATCGCCGCCCCGATCAACATCATCACAGCGGTAAAAATTTTCACCAGCTCTGGGGACTGCTCTGCAACTTTTTCTTCGCCGCCTGCACCCGTAATCATCCCCACCGCAAAATACAGCGCATCCACTGGGGAAGAGTCGGTGGTGCCCACGTAGACGCTGATAGACACAACGATCGCCACAGTTAAAGCCGTGATCGCTGCGACGGCAGGCTCCCCAGCACTTTGGAACGATCGCACCCCCGCCAAAAATTTTGTCCATTGGCGCTGGAGTCCATAGCGTACCCGGTTGGTCTTAGGGTGGGTGGCGACAATAATGCGATCGCCTGGCTCCAGGGATTGGCGAGCCAGCACCGCCCCCACTAAATCCATTTTTCGCGGGAGCACTAGCCTATGGGACTCACCCACGAAATTACCGGCAGAATCATCACCGGGAGGATCGGCAGCGTGATCGCCCGACCCGTCCAGTTCGCCATAGGATTCCGTCGATTCTGCGGGAGTCGCCAGTTGAGGCACCGACGGATAGCTTTCCGAGTAGGCGCTTTCGTTAACGTAGGTTTGGTTGGGTAGGTAATAAATCAGCATTGTGTCCCGATCCACCCACAGGTCGTACAGGGATCGCCCCCGCCAGGGATGTCGCCGATGGATAAACTCCTCGTGGATGGGCCAGGTGCGCCCCGATAATTCCAGTTGACCGATGGCCTTACTGCCCAACGCTGAAAAGGTAAATACCGGTGCCGCCAATTTAGACACGCTGAGGCTGGCGTGGTAAGGCAAGGTTTGATCCAGGCGATCGCCCAGTTTGGAGTTAAACAGGCGGTTAATTACAAAAATCTTGGGATTTAACAGCCGCGCCTGCATCAAAATTGCCAAATTATCCGACTCTTTTGAGCTGGCAATCACCAGGGTGCTCGCTTGACGAATTCCCGCTCGAATTAATGTGGTGGCCGTACAGGGATCCCCCACAACAATGGTTGACGAATCCCTGGGAAAGGGGCGATCGCTAATGCCTGACACCGCAATGCCCTGCTGTCGCAACAGGGAAAAAATACGATACCCCGTCCGCCCCAAGCCACAGACAATCACCTGGACGTTGTGGGTGTCTGGGGAATTGGGACTGTAGTTAGACTTTTGGTTAGGAATCACAGCCAGTTAGTATTGGAGACCTACGTAAAAATCCCCCATAAAGTTTCCGAGTCTGGCACAGTAGCAGCTTTGACGTACTTATATTCAGAGCAAAATATTTAAGGCGAAGCGTCAAGGCAAAATATCAAAGCGAAGTGACCCAATGGTCTACAACAAAACAAAAATCTAGCGAAAGCCTAAATCATTGGTGCCAATTCACATAAATTTTAAAGGGTGTTGATCGTATCAATACTTACATAGCTCATCCCCAACGGATTACAGCCCTGCTCAGGACAAACTCAATGCAAATTAATCTGCAAAGGGGCATCAAGAGCCACGAGAAGGTTAGAACGTAGAGAGCAATACACCACTGAAATTATGTCGAAAAAGAATAGCAGCAACCCCCTATCCACCCTAGCTTTTTTAATTTCCCTTGGGCTGTTGGGCATGGGGATGTGGTGGTTAGTGAACCGGTTAGAGCTGCTTGGCAACAGTGGCGACCCCATAGTGACCAACGCCCCTCTGAACAATTCAGGAGCCGTTGCTCCTGGGGGGAATGGTGGCAGTAATCTTGGGATAAATAGCACTCCCGATTCTGCTGGCTTAGGGTCTTTACCTGCGGCTCCGGTTCCCAATGCTTCCCCGCCCGCGTCCGACCCTGCCAGTTTTACTTTGCCCCAGTCTATTCCCGCTGGCATTACCATTCGTGTTGGTGGGTCTACCAGCATGGTGCAAATTTCCCAAGCTTTTAAAAGGGGCATTGAAACTCGATATTCGGGGGTGGCGGTGGTGGCAGATGCCAAGGGGACTGGGGCTGGTATTGCCGCGATCGCCCAAGGCTCCCTAGATGTGGCCGGCATTTCCCGCCCCCTTACCCCTCAGGAAAGTCAACAGGGATTGGCGGCGGTGCCCGTTGCCCGAGATGCGATCGCCCTGGTGGTAGGGCGCGAGAACCCCTTTTCCGGCAGCCTCAGCCCGGAACAGGTGGCGGCAATTTTTCAAGGGCGCCTAACGAATTGGGCCGAGGTGGGCGGTCCCAACCAGCCCATTCGCGCGATTAACCGTCCCCCCATCAGCGGCACCCACCAAGCCTTTAAAAGCGTGGTACTAAATGGGCAGCCGTTCGGCACCACCGGCAATATCATCACTCTGGATCGAGACGCTACCACTCCCCTGTTGCGAGCCCTGGGCGGCGACGGCATTGGTTACGCCACCTCTTCCCAAGTGATCACCCAGCAAACAGTGCGCATTGTGCCCATCAATGGCAAAGGGGTCAATGACCAGGACTATCCATTGCAGCGGGTTTTATCCTACGCTTACCGTCAACCGCCTAATCTCCAGGTACAAGCGTTTTTAGGGTTTGCCCTATCCCAAGAAGGTCAACGGGCCATGCAAGGACAGTAAAAGACAGCAGGATTAATGGCAGGGGAATCAGTTCAAGATATTTTGATTTTGTCCAACGGACCGGGGGAGGTGAGTACCTGGGTGCGGCCGGTGGTGCGATCGCTCAGACAAATTCACCACACACAGGCTCGGCAAACACAGGCTCAGCAAACACAAACTCAGCAAACTCCAAAGAATCAAAGCAATCAAAGCAATCAAAGCAGCTTAAAGAATCAAAGCAACCCAAATACAAAGCTGCGTATTTCCGTGGTGCTCTCCCCCTGCGCCCACGCCATGGGAACGGAACAGCGAGTGCTGGAAAGCTTTCCCGAAGTGGATCGAGTTCAGGGACCGGAGCACTTTTGGAGGTTTCTCCTAGGGGGCAAAACGGCCGAGAATTGGACCTGGAGCGATCGCGGCGTAGTGCTATTTCTTGGGGGCGATCAATTTTTCTCCGTGCTGATTGGCAAGCGCTTAGGTTATCGAATTTTGACCTACGCCGAGCAAGAAGTGCGGTGGTTATCGTGGATTGATGGGGTAGGAACTGCCCGATCCACAGTAACCACTCGGTCAAACCCAAAGGTGCGCCTAGTGGGCGACCTAATGGTGGATGCTGCCCGATCCCCTCTACCCGACGCCCTAACAGAGCCGCAACTCCTCCAGTTAACCGAATCCCCCCAACCTAAAAACAATTCAAATTCTTTTGAGGGCTTGCCCAAACCCCAATGGGTGGGATTACTTCCTGGATCCTAAGGCTCAATAGTAATGCATGGTGTGCTCCTATTGAGCGCAATGGCTGTAAGGCTGGCGCGATCGCTCCACCACGTGCGCTGCATTATCCCCGTTGCCCCCACCCTGTCCCTTGCTGAGCTGTGCCGCTACGGCGATCGCCGCCACAACCCCATCCTGGGAAGCCTGGGTAACGTTGCTACCCGCTTGGTTCGCTCCAATGACCACACCTTGCCCTATTTGGAAACGAGCGGCGGCGTAAAAATCTACCTGTGGGAGCGATCGCCCGCCTATGACCTGTTACAACACTGCACCGTTTGTCTAACCACCGTTGGAGCCAACACCGCAGAGCTAGCGGCGATCGCCGTGCCCATGGTGGTGATCTTGCCCACCCAACAATTAGACGCCATGCGTGCCTGGGACGGCATCCCCGGCTTGCTCGCCCAGCTTCCTGGCGTCGGGTCCTTAGTGGCCCGCATTGTTAATCAACAAACTTTGAAGCGCTTAGGGTTACTATCTTGGCCGAATATTTGGGCCCAGGAGGCGATCGTCCCTGAACTGGTCGGTCCCCTTACTGCTAGCTATATTGCCGGGGCATTGCAACCCTGGTTAGACGATCCGGACAAAAATAGACACTTGCGCGATCGCTTACAAAAGATTTGTGGACCTTTAGGAGCGGCTGAAAACCTTGCTCGCTGGGCTCAAAGTTTGCTCTAAAAAATCGATCCAGCAAAGTAATTTTTTAGGCAGAAGAAGTTATACCTCATCCTTAATTTAAGGAAAAACAACAATTTACAGCAAGGTACTGAAAACGAAATGACCGTATCCTTGTAGTCTTGGTCTGCTGTTTATGATGTTTTCGTGTTTTTCTAACGCCTTGGGGTGTTCAAGTTGGGCGCTAAAAACGCCGATTCGAACGTATACGTAAAGCAAGCCTGATCGCTGACGGTAGTTCAATAAACTAAGTGAAACTAGATTGCTTTTTGTGGTTTCGGAACCGCCTCAAAAAAGGTATTAGGCACTTAGAAAATAATTGTTAATGGGTGCCAACTCCAAAACCATTTCGGCTCTTGTTTTTGTCCAGACAACTGACTGAGTATTGATCGAAAAAGGCTCTCAGATTATTGACTAGCCGTCGAAGCGACCCAAACTGGCCCCAATCCCATGACTCAAACCGCACCATCCAATTTGGAAAAACTATTTGCCATTGTTCGCAAGGTTCACGAGCAGCGGGCAACGGGACGGCTTATTTGTTCTACCAAACGGGTGCGCGTGATCCTTTTCTTTTATCGAGGTCAGCTATTGTGGCTGACCGATGATCGTGACCATCGGATTCGCCGTTGGCTGAGAGTAACCAAAGGAATAATGTCCCAGCAACATCGTGAGCAGGTGCCCGAAAAGCTTGCAAATAAAAATCTGTGGGAAAGTCAAAATTTGAGTCGGCAGATTTCAGAAGGAAATCTAGCGCTCGAGGAGGCGTTTGGGGTTTTTACACGAGCAGCGGTGGAGGCTTTGTTTGCCATTGGAAGTACTGAACAGATGTTTCGGCATTGGCGAGCTGAACGGGATCTGTCTGGGGCAGAAGGAGTTGGTGATGGACTTTTAACGATACCGCACAATGTCTTTAGAGAGGCATTAAATGAAACCCTTCAGCTACAGAAAGAGTGGAGTGCTGTAGGACTACCTGCTGAGCGCTCCTATGATGCCCTGGTACTTAATAAGGAGAAATTTGAGGCTGCATCGGGGCAGGGTTCAACTCTGTTAAGTATGCGTAAATTGTTTAGCGGGCAACGTAATTTTTGGGATTTATTACACCATTTTTCTGAATCGCCCACGGTGGCGGTGCGTTTGCTGCAGCATTTTGTACAGCAAGAGATTTTGACGTTTCGTCATTTGGGCGATCGCCAGCTAAGTAATCTTAAGGCGACTGAATCCAAAGCACGGGTGGCAACGGTTCTGTGTGTTGACGACAGTATCCAAAGTGCGGAGCTGGTGAAGCAACAGTGTCAATTAAAGGGGCTAAAGGCTGTGGTTTGTAATGATCCCCTTAAAGCGCTGCCTATGGCCTTAGAACATCAGCCCGATTTAATTTTGCTGGACGTGGTGATGCCTATTGTGAACGGGCACGAGCTATGTGCCCAGCTAAGGCGGGTTAAAAATTTAAGCGCGGTGCCCATTGTGATGTTGACGGGGCAGGGGGGCTTAGGCGATCGCGTCCGCTCAAAAATTGTCAAAGCCTCAGGCTTTGTCTCGAAACCGTTAACCACCCAAAAACTGCAAACTGTTATTGATCAACACATCTCTCAAGTGGTGGATGACAGTGACTCCCCTGCCCTAGCACCAGGTCTTGTGCTAGGGCATGCATAGCTCATAAGGCACGGGGCAAAAAACGACGTGCCATTACGAGGCAATCCAGCGTTAAAACTCGACAGCCAGATCCTTATTGAAGGCAAGATTTTTCTGACCGCAAAATAATCAATAACAACAATCAATAAATCAACAAGGTCGCGATCGCTGCGTTGTTAGGGTGTGTGGTTAGTTGAACTCCACACGCCTGATGCCATAGGGCGTACATCCCCTTTGAAATAAAGAATGCTAGGGGCTGAAACCCTTGAATTTATTGAGTTTTAACGTTCATTAATGACAGCACCCAGTTATAAATCGTCGATGAATTGCTAAATAAAAAATTTCCCTAGCTGATCATCAAGGTTAGTGGTTATCCTGGATACCTAGACAGGGCTGAACTACGGAAATAATGCTAGGCCTGTTCCATAAGGCGTTTATTGGGCTCTGAGAACCTGCCTGTGCAGGTTGGACAAAAGCGATTCGGGAGACTTTTAATTTTCATGGGCACCGGTGGGCACACTGACACTGGTGAGCACATTATCTATGCTGTCTTTTCGCTCCACTTGCTCCAGTTGTCTTAGTGCCTCTCAACGACGCGCTTAGCTTATTTCAATTCAGTTTACGGGACCTATCTCGGGAATCTATCTAAGGCTATGACCAACGCTGCCAATCGTCGCGCTTTGACGGTCCAGAATAATTTTTCACCCTTCGGAAATAAGCTGGTTCAGTCGGGGTTTGTTGATCGCGAGCAAATGAGTCGGGCTTTGGCGGAAAGTCGAAAGTCAGGGCGATCGCTGGTTGACGTATTAACGGCGATGGCCGGGAAAGAACTGCCCCCGGAGCTGTTGCGGCAATATAAAAAGCAGCAATTATTTGAGCTAAAGCTACTGTATGGCGTTGAGGCGATCGATCCGGAAGTGGATCCCATCTCTGCCAGCCAACTGGAGCACAATATTGAAAACCTCATCCCCGTTGACGTATGCCGTCGATATCAGCTTATTCCCGTGGGGCGGGATGGGGATCCTCCTAGGGCCGTTGTGGCGATGGTCGATCCGGATAATTTGGATGCCCAGGATGATTTGGACCGGGTTTTGCGTCCCCAGGGGTTAACCATTACCCGCCGAGTGATCGCCCAGGGGGACTACCAGTCGATTATTTCTCAGTACCTTGACGACGCTGCTAGCAAAACATCTAACGACACCATCCGTCAGTCCGCCGCCGTTAGTTTTTCCGAGTCTGATTTGGAAGGCTTGGAAGCGATCGATATGGAGGAGGTGGATGACAGTACCGACAGCGACGACTTGGCGTCCTCCATGGACGACGCCGAAGCGGGACCCATTATTAATCTGGTTAACAAGGTGCTGATTAAGGCCCTCCAGGAGGGGGTATCGGATATTCATGTGGAGCCCCAGGAAGAGGATATGCGGATTCGCTTCCGCAAGGACGGGGTGCTACAGGAGGTGTTCCGGCTCCCGAAAAAGGTGGTGCCAGCGGTGACCTCTCGTTTCAAAATTATTGCCAACTTAGATATTGCTGAGCGACGTAATGCCCAAGATGGTCGAATTCGGCGAGTTTTTGAAGGGCGTAAGGTGGATTTCCGAGTCAATAGTTTGCCCAGCCGCTACGGTGAAAAAATCGTGCTGCGGATTTTGGACAACTCATCCACCCAGCTAGGTCTGGATAAGCTGATTGGCCGCCCGGAGACCTTGGAAATTGTGCGGGAAATGGCGGGGCGTCCCTTTGGGCTGATTTTGGTGACGGGACCGACGGGGTCGGGTAAGTCCACCACGTTGTATTCGGTGCTAGCGGAGCGTAATGATCCGGGCATTAATATCAGTACCGCTGAAGATCCCATTGAGTATGCATTGCCGGGCATTACTCAGGTGCAGGTGATCCGGGAGAAAAATTTAAATTTCTCGGCAATTTTGCGGGCATTTTTGCGACAGGATCCTGATGTAATTCTGGTGGGAGAGACGCGAGATAAAGAGACGGCAAAAACGGCGATTGAGGCAGCATTAACAGGGCACTTGGTGTTGACCACTTTGCATACCAATGACGCGGCGGGGGCGATCGCCCGTCTGGACGAAATGGGGGTAGAGCCCTTCATGGTGGCGGGTGCTTTGTTAGGAGTGGTGGCCCAGCGTTTGATGCGACGGGTTTGTAGTGAATGTGCTGAACCCTATACCCCTACTTCAGAAGAGCTGTCGAGGTTCGGTATGAGCGGCAGTGGTGAGGAGCTAACGTTGTATCGCGCTGCAACGGTGCCGCCTGAGGAGCGTAAGGCGATGGTGGATAGTGGCAGGGCCTGTACCAAGTGTGGCGGCGTTGGCTACAAAGGGCGCTGCGGAGTGTACGAGGTGCTGCAAATTTCGGAGAATCTGCAGGCGCTTGTAACGGAGGGGGCCCCCACAGAACGCATTAAAGAAGCGGCCGTAGAAGAGGGCATGATGACCCTATTGGCCTATAGCTTAGACCTGGTGCGCCAGGGGTTGACCACTCTCGAGGAGGTGGAGCGAGTTACTTTTACCGACTCTGGCTTGGAGGCAGAGCTAAAAGCCAAGCGCAAGAGTTCTTTGACCTGCCGCTCTTGCGCCGCCGAATTGGAGCCAGAGTGGATGAGCTGTCCTTACTGCTTGACGCCGCGATTTGAGGATTAGCGCTGAAAGTTGAACCGGTTTACAGGTGATTGGCTCTAAAGATGAGCCGCTTTAAAGGTTAATAAATTTTAAGCTCCTACCCCTGGAGTTCATCGGTGACAGCTTCTAAAATGGGGCTGGGTATAGTAGCCATAGAGGATTTTTGGGAAGTGGCTCTGGGTGATAGACCAACCGACAATCCAACTATCCAGTATCAGATCCGCCCTCGAGCTTTATCGCTTTTGTAGTTTCAGCATCGATAAGGAGATTGCATATGCCACTGGATTACATGATCGAAGACGTCATGGAGTCGCTGGTTGAACAGGGCGGATCGGACCTGCATGTTCAAGCGGGAGCGCCCATTTACTTTCGCGTCAATGGACGTTTAACGCCCCAGCCCCAGTTTGGCGAAGTGCTGGACCCTCAAGATTGTCAAAAGCTGATTTTCAGCATGTTGAATAACAATCAGCGTAAGGATCTAGAGCAGACCTGGGAATTGGATTGCGCTTACGGCGTAAAGGGATTGGCTCGTTTTCGCGTGAACGTATATCGGGAGCGAGGCTGTTGGGCTGCCTGTTTGCGAGCGCTAGCGTCAACGATTCCCAATTTTGACAAGCTAGGTCTGCCAGACGTGCTCAAGGAAATGGCAGAGCGTCCTCGGGGCATGATGCTGGTGACGGGACAAACGGGATCCGGTAAGACCACCACTTTGGCGGCAATTTTAGACTGGATTAACCAGACGCGAGCGGAACATATTCTGACCGTTGAAGACCCCATTGAGTACGTCTATCCCAATGGTAAGAGCTTGTTTCACCAGCGCCAGCGAGGGGAGGATACCAAGACCTTTGCTAACGCCCTAAGGGCTGCGCTGCGTGAAGATCCGGACATTATTCTGGTAGGTGAGCTTCGGGACTTAGACACGATTTCCCTAGCCATTACGGCGGCAGAAACGGGACACTTGGTGTTTGGAACCCTGCACACCAGTTCCGCCGCAGGGACCGTTGACCGTCTGCTGGACGTATTTCCACCGATTCAACAGCCTCAGGTGCGGGCCCAGTTGTCCAATTCGTTGGTGGGGGTGTGTAGTCAAAACCTACTGAAAAAAGTGGGGGGTGGGCGCTGTGCCTGTCAGGAAATTATGCTAAATACGCCAGCGATCGCCAACCTGATTCGCGAAGGTAAGACCGCTCAAATTTACTCCTCCATTCAAATGGGCGGACGTATGGGCATGCAAACCATGGAAGGGGGCTTGGCGAAGCTTTACCAGGCAGGAAAAATCACCTATGAAGACGCTTTGGCAAAATCTTCAAAGCCCGATGAGCTGATTCGCCTGGTAGGGGGCAGTCCCAAGGGCGCCAAGCGCTAGTTTTACCCGGCGGTAAGACCCTTTGATTCTCAGTGGAGACAGGATTATGAGACTCTCTGTCTTCACTGAGCTAATTTCACTGAGTAAGATGTAGTAGCAGCCTAGAAGGATCGCCAGTCATGCCTAAGTTTCGCGCCATTGTAATGGGACCAGACGGTAAAGACCGTCGGGAAATCTTCGATGCGGAGACCCTAAACGGGGCGCGAAACAAGCTCATTAATATGGGCTTTTCCCAAGCTCAAATTAAGGACCTGACCGAGCAAAAGTCGGGCCTGTCCTTGGATTTAGAATCCATGCTGTCCACGGTCACCGTTAAAGATATGGCGGTCTTTTCCCGGCAGTTTGCGGCGATGTTTAACGCCGGAATTGCGATGGTGAAATGCTTGGATATTTTGAGCGATCAGTGTGGCAACCCCAAACTGAAAAAGGCGTTGGTGAAGATCAACGCGGACGTGCAAGAAGGGGAAAGCCTGTCGGTGTCCATGCGTCGCCACAGTGACATTTTCAGCAAGCTGTACTGCTCCATGGTGGAGTCGGGGGAAATTGGTGGTGTGCTGGACGAGGTGCTAAACCGCCTGGCGACCCTGTTGGAAAATTCGGCGCGATTGCAGAACCAAATTAAGTCGGCAATGTCCTATCCCACCACGGTGGGTACTTTGGCGGTGGTGATTTTCTTAGGAATGACGATTTTCCTGCTGCCCACGTTTACGGGGATTTTTGAGAAGGTGGGCGGAGAGCTGCCGGCGTTTACCCAGTTCATGATTAACATCAGTGAGTTTTTACGGGGTCCCACATTCCCAGCGGACGATCCTAAACAGCGGCAAAATTTTGGCGTGGTGATTTTGGTGATTGGTTTGGTGGTAGGCAAGATTGTTTATGACCAGTGGTATAAAACTCCTGCCGGGAAGCTAGCCATGGACAAAATTTTCTTGCAGGTGCCGATTTTTGGCGATTTGATTCAGAAAACGTCGGTGGCGAGTTTCTGCCGGATTTTCGGTACGTTGACTCGTTCGGGGGTGCCGATTTTGACGGCGCTGGAGATTTGTAAGGACGTTGCTGATAATCAGGTGGTGTCTAATGCGATCGCCTCATCCATTACGGAAATTCAAGGGGGCGGCATGATTAGTATGGCGATCGACCGCTTCAAAGTATTTCCGCCCATGGCAATTCAAATGATGAGCATCGGTGAAGAAACCGGTGAAATCGATAAAATGCTGATGAAGGTAGCGGATTTTTACGAAGACGAGGTAGAGCAGGCCGTAAAGGGTTTGACCAGTATGTTGGAGCCGCTGATGATTGTGGTTATCGGGGGTATGGTTGGAGCGATTTTGCTGTCCATGTATTTGCCCATGTTCGCCATCATGGACGAAATTGGGTAGGACTATCAAAGCTGGGGATGGGGTGGACCCGATGGGGATTACGCAGCAGGATTATGAGGGTTTGTTGGCCGATTACAGCAATCCAGGTAAGGCGATTGAGCTGTTGAGGGAGCATCGTCCTTATTTGGAAATGCTGCCCAGTATGCGTCGTCCCCTGGAAAGTATTTTGACGATCGCCTTGCCCCTGGTGCGGGTGGAAACTCAGCTTTTAGCGAGCAGTGCCCTGTCGGTGATTCGCGATCGCCAGCGGAATCGATGGGCGGAAGACGAGGCAGCGACGGCGGTGGCCCAAGGATTAGAGGGAGAGCAAAAGCGATTGCCTATTCAACTCCCCTGTGATTTGGCCCTATTAATGTGTGATCCAGAGTGGCAGGTTAAAACCGGGGTAGAGATTTTTGTCATTATTCATCGACCGGAGGAAGGCTTTTACGGTTTGCTCAGTCGGTGGCGACAAACACAGGTGTTGCTAGACCGGGAGTACCAATGGATTATGCCGGATCAGTACCGCCACATTATGAGCGAAAGCGCTGAGCAACGCTACCCCTTATTTTTAATTACGCCCCAGTCTGGTACCCATATTGAGCGGGGTTTACAGGGGTCGAAGCTCCCTTACGCGGTGGTACCGGTTTCGGCAGTAGCGTGTGAAACGGCTCAGGACAATGGAAATGGCAAAGAAACAGGCAGCGCTGTTGAGCTATTGGAGGCTGACGCTAGCGGAGCAAACAGCGTAGAAGAGGTTGGTTTAAATGCCCCCTTATTGGATAGGGATTCATTAGATGGCAGGGACGATAATCTTCCAGGTGAGGGGCGATCGCCTTGGGATTTGCCAGAGACAGACGCTGGGGATTTATGGAAATAGGTGCAAAATAAGTAACCAGCAATAACAATAAGCGTCCATTAACAAAAATAAGCGCCCATTAAATAAACGGCGGCGGTGTTTAAAATCACGGTTAGCCTTGGGCAGGATTGATAAGATAGATAGCGGTTTATAAAGCGCTACTTTTCAAGAATCTACCCTTCAGGTGCCCCTATGGATCTCCTGGAATATCAAGCTAAGGTTCTATTTGCAGAGAATGGCATTCCAATTTTGCCGTCCCAGCGAATTGCGTCCGTTAGTGATATTCGTCATCTTAAAATTCCCTACCCCGTAATGTTGAAATCTCAGGTGCGGGCCCAGGGGCGAGGGAGATCCGGCGGCGTTCGTATGGCAACCAATACCGTTGATGCGGTGGCGGCCGCCCAAAGTATTTTTCGGCTTCCCATTCACGGGCAGTGCCCCAAAGTGTTGTTGGCGGAGGCCCACTACAAAGTGCAGCGAGAGCTATATCTGGCAGTTATTCTTGACCATAATGCTCGGCGACCGCTGTTGTTGGGGGCCGCCGCTGGGGGAATGGACGCGGATTTTTCGCCGGACCAGGTGGCGCATGTGCTAGTAGAAGAGGATTTTTCGCCGTTTTATGTGCGGCGATTGGCCCTAAGTATGGGATTAAAAGGGACCCT
>ERZ1740065.1484-NODE-1484-length-14084-cov-4.635327_pt1 | contig 14084 bp, 12 predicted proteins | sample MGYA00581738_ERZ1740065 | MGnify/ENA primary metagenome ERZ1740065 (study PRJEB43018, sample SAMN04849749) | marine metagenome | isolation source: floating plastic debris | place: Pacific Ocean | collected 2008-09-01 | study: EMG produced TPA metagenomics...
GGCCATAAGTCACCCCGCGGAATCATCATCGTATCGTAGTAGGTCAACAATATCCTTGGCGTGTTCTTTGTCTTCGATATCGGAGATGACGCGTTGGACGATTTCTTGAGGAAGTTCACTAACGATATCTGCGGCATCATCGGTGTCGAGTTCTTCCAGTTCTCCGGCAATTTCTTTGGCAGATAAGTTGTTGAGTACCGCTTCCCTAACATCCTCATCCATTTCGGCAAGTATGTCCGACGTTTTTTCGCTGTCTAGAAGTTTGATGAGGTAGGTGGCTTCGTCAATGGTGAGTTCATCTGCGATTTCTGCAATATCCGCATAGTGGAACTCTTTCATCATGGCCCGTAACCCCACGTTCTTGTGGTCTGAAATGAGTTCCCTTATTTCGACTAAAAGCTCGTCTGTAAGTTTAAAGGGGGTCATGTTCTATTCGCTGGGTCAGTGAGACAAAATCGGCTATGGCTAGTCGCTCAGGACGTTGGTCAAATATAGTATCTTCTTTTAGATTATCAGAAAGATTGAAGGTTTTCAAACTGTTACGTAATGTCTTTCTGCGTTGGTTGAAAGCGGCTTTGACTACTTTGAAAAAAAGCCGTTCGTCGCATTCCAATTTTAACGATGGTTTTCGAATCAATCGAAGTACTCCGGATTGTACTTTTGGGGGTGGGTCAAACACTTGTGGATGAACTGTAAACAGGTATTCCGCTTCGTAGAAAGCTTGCACTAAAACGGATAGAATTCCGTAGGTTTTACTACCTGGTTTTTCACAAATACGCTGCGCCACCTCCTTTTGGAACATTCCCGTAAACTCAGGAATCTGCATTCGGTTTTCCAATACCTTGAAAACAATTTGACTTGAAATATTGTAAGGGAAATTTCCAGTGACCGCAAAAGGTTCTTCACCATAAAGTTGTTGCAAATCAAACCGTAGAAAGTCAGCTTCAAGCACATTGAGTCGGTTGTTTTTCTCAAGTACCTTGGGGTGTTCAAGCGGAAAAGTGTGATTGAGATATACAATCGATTCCGGGTCGAGGTCCATAGCGACCAAATCGATATTTCGGAGCAAAAGATATTTGGTGAGCACGCCCATTCCAGGACCTATTTCCAATACGTTGGAATACCCATTTAGGGTCAAGGTTTCGGAAATTTGCTTGGCAATGTTCTCGTCTTTTAGAAAGTGTTGGCCTAGGTGCTTTTTAGCCTTAACGGCAGACGTTTCGTTCGCTCCAGATGACGATTGGGACCGATGGCGGTCAAACTTTTTTTTGTTTCGTTTGGGCACAGAGCGTTTTTATGCAAGTTACAGGGATTTTTAGAAATATCGCTCTAAGCTCTTTTTGTAATAATTGGCACTGAACTCCGCACTTTTGGTCGAGTTTTCTGCGAAATTCCCACCCTGTTCAATATAGAAAAACTCAAGTCCTGTAGTAAAGGGGTCAGGAAGAATCGAGGCGTAGTCAATGGAGCCATTACCCAGTTCAGTGTAGTCCCGAGATACTTTGTGCATGTCTTTTAGGTGCCACATCACATATCGATTCGGATGCTTTTCTACAAGCTTTTTGGGTGTGGTTTTTTGCGCGTGCATTACCCAATACATATCCATTTGAAGCTTCACCAAAGTTGGGTCGGTTTCGGTAACAATAATTTCATAGCCTGTTTGTAAGTCGTCCAATAGGTCGAATTCGTACCCATGATTGTGATAGGCAAATCCCAACCCTGCCTTGGATACGTGTTCCCCTGCCAGATTGATTTTCTCCGCCGCCTTTTTAAAACCATCAACCGTTCGAAACTCCTCTCCGATAATGGGCCAAGTGATGTAATTACTATTCATAACCAACGCCCCTTCTATACAGGTGTCTAGAAACTGTTTAAAAGCGTCATCCGATTCAGTAATAAAGGGAGAAAACACATAATGGCCGCTGCTGAATGTAAGCCCAAGATCGTCCAAACGGGTTTTGAATTCTTTTATTGGAAATCCGTAGTAGGTGTTTTTGTCCGCATCAAAACCATAGTGTTCAAAATCTTCATAGCCCATTTTCTTTAGTGCCTTGAGCGTTGCTATCGGATTTTCCGCCATCGCATCACGAATGGAAAAAAGCTGGTACCCCAACTTGAATTTTGGATTTGGAGCGTTCATAAAAGACATCATAGGAAGGGTTGTTGCCATACTGGCCGCACCGCTCAATTGTAAAAAACTTCGTCGATTCATTTTGATTACGGTTGGGTTGGGTTCATTTTGAAATACCAGCTTCGTCTACGGTATCTGCTGGCTCACGATTTCAAGTTCTGTGCGAAAAGCTACAAATTTATCAGCAAAACGCTTCAAAGCATCTTGTCGCAATATTTGAGCATTCTCTTTATAATAGCGGTCCAAAGTGTCACGGTCTTTTGTGGTGTATTGCACTGAGTAGGTGGTTCCGCCCAGGTCTTCTTCTACCAACACTTTGGTCATTTTTGCGTGGGAAAACTTACCCGTGGCCAACATATCAGGAATATGTTTGTCTTTCATCCACAATAACCATTCGTCATGAACGGTGTCGTCAATGTTTATAGTCACATTATAAATTAGCATGTATTGTGGTTTGGGGGACTAAGGTAGGGCAAATCAATTGACCACATCGCCTCGTAAGCGTCTGAAATGTTTTCGCGCTTTTGGAAAATAATAGCTGTTGGGATAGTCGTAGATGATTTTTTCGTAATGCTCTTTGGCTTTTTCAGGAAGGTTGAGCTGATTGCGATACAATTCGCCCAAAGCAAAATGAGCATCGTCAGCTAAAATGTCATTGGCATAGAATTCTGCTATTTTTTGATAGTTGAACTTGGCTTCTTCAAACTTTCCTTTCCCTTCCAAAAGCTCTCCTTGCTTCAACAAGGCTTCGTCTTCTATTTTTTCACCTTTATGGTTCTCCAAAATATCATTCAGGATTTGAATGGCTTCTTCGGTTTTGTTTTGATAGGCAAAAAGGTCGGCGCGCGCGAATTTTTTAAGTGCAGTTTGTGTGGAGTCCTCATGGGAATTGTCAGAAATAATCAAACTGAGTTGCATGGCGTCGTTGGCGATAAGCTGCGAAGTTGAACTACGTAACACCTTAAGTTGAGTTAAGGCCCAATCAAAATCCCCTTTGTAAAAACTGGTTTGTGCCACTTTGAAGCGTGCATCTTGACCCAGCACGTCGTTTTTGAGACTTCGCTGTACTTGGGTAAACGTTATTAAGGCTTGGTTGAATTTTTGGTCAAACACCAAAATATCGCCCAACGCCATTTTGATTCTGGCCTTGGTCATTCGGTCGAGATTTGGTTCCAAGTTTGCTTTCAACAAGGCAATTGCCGGAGCAGGGGTATTCTTTTTAAACGTTAGAAAATCGGCATAGGCTATTTGAAGGTATTCCGTTTGTGCGATGGCGGCATATTCCGCTAAAAGGGACTGAAATTTTTTATCGATGGCTGGGTATTCTTTGGGAGCAGCATCCAATAACTTGATTTCGATGCGTTTTAATTCGGCATTCAAAACGGTTCTGGGATAACGAGCATTATCCACGATAAACGCGAAAATATCGGAGGCGATTTCGGTTTCTGCATCATCCAAAGCAATCCGTCCCAAATTTTCCATTCGTTCCATGCTAGGTGCTTCGGAGCGTTTGATGATGGCCTTTTCTTGGGTAAAGGCACTTTTGTATTGTTTCTGTTGAATGAACAACCAGCTCAACAACTCATTCCACAGGACATCAGGTTTTTGCTGTGCATTTTTTAAAAGCACTTTTTTGAGTAAAAGATTATTGGAATCCTGAGGGTCTTCCGAAATAAAGGCATCCAGATTTCGTAGGATGCTTGACGTTGATGTTTTTCCTTCCTCGATAAGGTTTAGGTAAGATTGGTACATTTTCTCCAAATCACCTTTCTCTCCATAAATTCGAGCGAGCTGAAAATTATACTTCAAATCAGGTTTGAGCACCATTGCCAAGGAGTAGGCTTCAATGGCTTCATCTAATAAGGCATATTTTTGAAACCGGTACCCTACGCTATACCCAAAATTGGGATTCTCACGAATTTTATCCAATGCAAGCGCATAGTACTGAGCAGCTTTTTCGGGTTCTTGTTTTAGGGTAAAATTATAGCCCAACTCGATTAGAAAAGTTGGAAATACGTACGGGTCTTCTATTTTCCGAAGCAAAAAGGCTTGCGCATCATCATAGCGTTCCAGCTGCTGATAACAGTTTACTAAGCCTTCCGCAAAATCGGTACGGCGTGGATTTTTTTTAACCAGTTTTTCAAAATAGACTACGGCCTTGTCGTAATCCCCATCATTCATGTACTGTTTTGCCAAAAAATCTTCTTGGGCTTTTATCCCAGAAATGGCGAAAAACAATATCCAAAGAAATGTCCAGCGCATACGCTAAGATAACGGGGCACTTTTAATATTCGTGTTAATGATAAGCGAAATGCTCAATCTATTCGGTCAAAACCACAATAGGGGACCAAAACCTCAGGAATTTGAATACCCTGTTCATCTTGATAGTTCTCAAGAATTCCGGCTAAAACCCGTGGCAATGCCAGAGCACTTCCATTTAAGGTATGGGCCAATTGGCTTTTACCCTCTTTGTTTTTGAACCGAAGTTTCAAGCGGTTGGCTTGATAGGTTTCAAAGTTTGACACAGAACTAATCTCCAGCCAACGGTCTTGCGCGGTTGAAAAAACTTCAAAGTCAAAGGTCAAGGCCGCGGTGAAACCCAAGTCGCCTCCACACAGGCGAAGAATGCGATAGGGCAGTTTCAACTCTTGCAAGATTACTTTTACATGCTCGACCATTTGGTCCAAAGCTTGGTAGGAGTTGTCCGGATGTTCAATGCGAACGATTTCAACCTTATCAAATTGGTGCAAACGATTCAGACCTCGAACATGTGCACCGTAACTTCCTGCTTCTCTCCGAAAACAAGGAGTGTATCCCGTGTACGTGATGGGAAAGTCTTTTTCCAAAATCAAATCGCCTCGATGCAAATTGGTAATTGGTACTTCCGCAGTGGGAATAAGAAACAGGTTGTCCTCGCCAATATGATACATCTGACCTTCTTTATCGGGCAATTGTCCTGTGCCGTAACCAGAGGCTTCGTTAATGAGCAAAGGGGGTTGCACTTCGGTATATTCGGCCTCGGTGTTTTTATCCAAAAAATAGGCAATCAAAGCACGTTGCAACTTAGCACCTTTCCCCTTGTAGACGGGAAAACCGGCTCCTGTGATTTTTGAACCCAACTCAAAATCAATAAGGTTGTATTTTTTGGCCAATTCCCAATGGGGCAAAGCACCCTCAAAAAGCTGTGGAATTTCGCCTTCATTGTAGATTTCTTCGTTGTCATCTTCCGTACTTCCTTTAGGCACGGAGGGATGCGGAACATTAGGGATTACGTACAAAGCCTCTTCCAGTGCTTTTCCTGCTTCGTTCAACGCTTCCGTCAGGGTTTTGGAACTTTCTTTCAAAGTTCCCGTTTTGGCTTTCAGCACTTGGGCTTCATCTGCTTTCCCACTCTTGAAAAGATTGCCAATTTCTTTGGAAAGGGTATTGGCTTCCGCTAGCGTATTATCCAATTCTGCTTGGATGGAACGCCGCTTTTCGTCCAGCGAAAGGACTTCATCAACCATAGTTTCCGCCTCTAGGTTTCGTTTGCCTAACGCTTGAATAATGTCTTCTCTATCTTCCCGAAGATTTTGTAATTGTAGCATGGGTTACATAATGAAACGCAAATGTACGTGAATCCGAAAAAGAGAACCAACATTTAGGGCTTTGGAGAAGGGAGAATCCACTCGTTATGTGAAAAATGTTTCCAAGGGACACCGGCCAAGTCAACTTCAGGGTCAATAAAAGGCGCATATTTGCCATTATTGACTTTCACTTGGTTGGTTACGAAAACTTGAATGTTCTTGCCTTCTTTAGCGTATTCCTTTTTCAAATATTGGGCAAATTGCCATGCGAAATCAGGATAGCATGCTACGCGTCTGCGTTGTTTTTTGGTGAGATGGTCATCGAGCTTTACGATTTCAACCTTGCCATCTGCTTTGTCGACAATGCGAACGCGAATCGAACCTGCTCTTGAACGCAGCATCATTCGCCAACTTAGGCGATGTCCTTCTTCCGTCCACAATACATCATCAGGAATGGTGTGATGCCGCAAAGGTAGGAGCAGCTGTATGACCAGATAGGTAGCCATTCCACCCACAAGCCATTTGTAGTTTTTGGGCCGTTCTGGTTTTTTATCGATGACCACTTCTTTAGTTCGTAAAAAGATGCGTCGAATGGTCTGCGGTGGGTAAAAGAACACGATAAAGGCCAACGCGAGATAGGGGAAAATACCAATCCCGAATACGACACTATTGAATAAGTGAAAGAAAATTGAAAGAATGAAAGCCGGTTTTCGCGTAGGTTTCCACAACAATGCAGGAACGACCAATAAATCAAATAGGATTCCAAAAATTGCAATAGCCGTATGCACCCATTTTTCTTGTAGGAACTCACCAATGAGGTAATACTCCTTTTTGGAACGCATTAAGATTTCAATGATGCTAAAATCCAACCAATCCCCGTATAACTTCGCCACTGATGCGTAGGTATACACAATAAACAACTGGACGATAATAAACCATCGCACATAGTTGGGCATGTTGTTAGTTTTGATGGAAGGATTCCGTTTGCTATCCATAGAAGCATCCCGGTTAGCGGGAAGCAAAGCCATGATAAACGCCAACAACATCAATAAATAATAATGGTTGTTGTATGAAGTCTTTTGCATCAGGTATACTCCTGCCCACATAAAAGCGAAGGCAAACGCGCTGAAACGATAGCGATACCCCAAGGTGATGAGAACACCCAAGGTTCCCATTACGGCAAAATAAAAGTACATGCCATTACCTGGCAGGGGTTGTAAAAACTCAAAGCCAATAAAATTGAAGGTAAACTTGGGTTCGACCAAGGTGCGTCGTACCCACCCGGTAATGATGGCTCCATAACACTCCGCACTGACCAAAAGGCCGTAGAAGATTCGAAATACTACGAGTTGAGCATTATCTATTTTTTTGAAGAGAAAATCAAGCATCATCTTTTCGGGTGATCAATTGGATGGACTTTTGCTTGTCTTTCTTGAGCTGTTCGCGGAGTTCATCGGTTGAACCGAATTTGTGTTCATCCCTTAACCGATGCAACAAAGCCACACTGACTTTTTTGCCATAAAGATCACCATCAAAGTCAAAGAAGTTGATTTCAATGCTTTGCTTTTCACCTGAAACCGTTGGGTTAAACCCTATGTTCATCATGCCATAATGTACAGTATCGTTCAACACCCCCTTGACCACATAGGCACCATTCTTTGGAATGAGTTTATATTCTTCTGCTATTTGAAGATTCGCCGTAGGAAAACCAAATTCACGGCCTAGTCCTTTGCCTTTGGCAATGGTGCCCATCAAAGTATAGGGATAACTCAAAAAGGCATTGGCCGTTTCAACATCCCCTTCAGAAAGCGCATTCCGGATTTTAGTGGAGCTTACGGAGATTTCATCAATTTCTTGGGCTGGAATTTCTTCCACGGCAAAATCCAATGTGCTCCCGAAAGAAACCAAATCTTGAATATTCGCATTTCGGTTTCTACCAAAACGATGGTCATAGCCAATCACCACTTTTTTACATTGTAGCGTGTTGACCAAAACATCTCTGGTGAATTCCAATGCGGATAAGCGGGAAAACTCCTTGGTGAAAGGATGAATGACCAAATAATCGAGACCTAAATCCTTTAGGATGGCCTTCTTTTCTTCCAACGTATTCAAGAGTTTGATGGAGGTGTCTTTTTGAAGCACCATGCGAGGATGCGGGAAAAAGGTCAACACCGTTGAACGCAATCCTGCAGATTTGGCACTATTTATGAGGCGTTCCAAGATAGAACGGTGCCCAATATGCACACCATCAAAGGTGCCAATGGTCACACAAGTTTGAAACGTACTCTTGAACTGGGAAATACCTTGTATTGTCTCCACAAATGAGAAAATAAAAAAGGCTTATTTTTGATAATTCGCTAACCTCTTATGTATGAAGGCTAAATTACACCTTGTTTATACAATTACCATATTTTTAACTGCCTTTTATACCCAAGCCCAGCAAGATTATTGGAAACCAGTAACATCCGATTCCAAATCGAATACGGTAAACCTAACGGCCCAGAAAGGGAAACAGAAATACTTTACCCTCGACGAGGCTGTTTTCAAAAGTGCACTGGGGCAAGGGCAAGTTTCCTCTTCGGTTGAGCACAGTATAATGGTACCAGACCATACGGGTCAAATGCAGCTGTTTCAGGTTCGAGAAACCTCAGTGCTCCATCCTGATTTGGCAAAAAAATATCCAGGAATAAAATCCTATACCGGACTTAGTGTTGATAAGAAATTGCGTTTGAAGCTGAGTAGCTCGCACAGAGGTATTCAAGGGATGATTGTAAAACTCTCCAACCAAAGAACAGACTACATCGCTAGAGAAAGAGGTTCCGATGCTACGTATCGTGTTTATGAAAAGGCCGTAATAAAAGCAATGGGATTTGTCTGCGCGACCAAAGAACAGACCAGTGATGCGAGCAGAACATTATCACCTCTGGTAGATGATATGAACCTAAGAAGGTTTAGAATTGCGGTATCAGTAACCGGAGAGTATACTGACTACCATGGCGGAACGGTTGCAGACGCCTTGGCCGCTATCAATGCCACGCTAACACGAGTGAATCAAGTTTTCGAGAACGATTTTGGGGTCACTTTGGAATTGGTGCCGAACAATGATGAAATTATTTTTACCGACCCCGATACAGACCCGTACTCCGGAAATTTGGTGGCCCAGTCGCAAACCACTATCAATGGAACCATTGGCGCTGGAAATTATGATGTAGGTCACCTTTTCAATCGGGTAGGGCAAGGTCAAGATAACGGGAATGCAGGTTCCATAGGAACGGTTTGTAGAGATAATCTAAAAGGAGGTGCTTTTTCCGCGGCTTTTGAACCCGAAGGAGACACTTTTGATATTGATTATGTTGCTCACGAGATTGGACACCAGTTTGGGGCAAATCATACATGGTCTTTCCAGTCGGAGGGAACCGGGGTACAAGCCGAACCCGGGAGTGGAACTACGATTATGGGATATGCAGGAATTGTGCCAGGAGATAACGTCCAGCTCAATAGTGACGACTACTTTCATTACAATAGTATTTTCCAAGTGCAAGGCTATTTGGGAACCATAGGATGCGGCCAAAGCCAGGCCATAACGAATACACCTCCTGTAGTAGTCCCTTCTGACAATTTCAACATTCCTATTGGAACTGCCTTTTTCTTGGAAGGTTCTGCTTCTGATAGTGATGCTGGCGATGTGTTGACCTATACTTGGGAATCCATAAATGATGGAGTGGTCACCAGTAGTACATTTGGTCCTGAACAAGCCTTGGGCTCAAATTTTAGGTCCTTGCCACCTACAACAGAACCGATTCGCTATTTTCCAAGGTTAAGCCGTGTTTTGGACGGTAATTTAGAACAGGAAAATCCTATCACCAACGGCGCTTGGGAAACCATTTCCAATGTAAGACGCGATTTACGCTTTGCGCTAACCGTGCGAGACAACGCTCTGGGAGGGGGACAAGTGGTAGCGGATTTAGTAGACGTAAGCGTCTTTGAAAGTGCCGGTCCTTTTACTGTGCTATCGCAAGGTAGTGGTGAAGATTATGCGGCTGGATCGGTTCAAGATGTGCTTTGGGATGTGGCGAATACGAACGCAGCACCTATCAACACCGAAAATGTTGATATCCTTTTGAGCATCGATGGCGGTAACACTTTTTCCATCGTTTTGGCTGAGGATACCCCAAACGATGGAGAAGAGCGCATTCAGCTGCCCAACGATTTGACCACTGAAGCTAGAATTATGGTACGCGCAGAAGGAAATGTATTCTACGCGGTAAATGCGGATAATTTCACCATTTCTGCGGCGAATGTGGCTCTTAATGTAAATGACTTGTCATTTACGGCCTGCCCTCCGGCAGATATCGATGTCCCTTTTACCTATGAAACCTTTTCTGGGTTTAGCGAAACTTCCACTTTTTCTATTGTAGGTCCTGCAAACCTTAACGGGGTCTTTGTTCCGGCAACGGCATCAGCAAATGATACTCCGGTAACCTTAACGCTATCGAATACGGCTAATGTGACTCCAGGAGAATATGAGGTTATCGTACGTGCGACCTCTGCTTCCCAAACTACTGAAATTACCATTGATGTTGTTATTCATGATGGTACTTTCCCCGCGGTGGTATTGACTGAACCGTTGAATGCTGCTACGGAGGTGAGTTTGGCACCCACCCTGAAATGGGATGCGAATCCAATTTATGAGCAATATGAAGTCGAAATCGCTACCGATGTTGGCTTCACCAATGTGGTTGATTCCGCAACCCTTTTTGCTACTGAATATGTTGTACAAGATTTGATTTCACAAACCGAATATTTTTGGAGGGTGAGACCCATCAATGCGTGTGGAACAGGAACTTTTGGAACCCCCTTTAGTTTCACTACTGAAATTATAGATTGTAAAAGTTTTGAAACATTAAACGTGCCGCAGACTATTGCGATTACGGGCAACGTGCTTATCACGGCAGAAATTCAGGTGCTTGATGACATTCCCATTGCAGATTTGGATGTGGACTTGGTCGTGGAGCATACTTTCGTTTCAGATTTGAGCATTGATTTGATTTCGCCTTCCGGAACCCGCATAAATCTCATCAACGGTCTTTGTGGCGATTTGCAGGATATTGAAGCCCGATTTGATGATGAAGGCTCCGAGCTGCAATGTGATGGAAGCGGGACGGCGATTACAGGGCCTACGCGTCCTTTAGGAAAACTAAGCAGTTTTGATGGTGAATCTTCATTTGGTGTTTGGAGGTTGGAAGTATTCGACAGTCAACCCGGTGATGGGGGTTCGCTGGTCAATTTTGGATTGAGCTTTTGCGCACAAGGTGAGTTTAGGCCTGATGCTGATGAGGATGGTGTATTCGATGATGGAGATGACCTTTGCTTGGGAACACCTCCAGATACCGAAGTGGACGCTACGGGATGTCCAGTATTCAGGTTGCCAGCAGATAATTTCCTAATTGAAATTCAAAGTGAATCCTGTAGGTCAAGCAATAATGGCACTATTACGGTCACTGCGGTGGATACGAACTTGACGTACACCGCTACTTTAACAAGTTCAGGTGGTGAGTTAACCCAAGATTTTACAGATGAGCTGGTTTTCTCTGACCTTTCTGCGGAAACCTATACGCTTTGTTTTACGGCTACAGATGGTACCAATATTTACCAAGAAGTTTGTTTCAATGCGGAACTGGTTGAACCCGAGCCGTTGTCCGTACTAACTTCCTTACAGGGTGGGGTATTGACCTTGGAACTCCAAGGTTCGGAGTTGTACAATATTGAGCTGAATGGATGGGTATCACAAACCAGGGAATCGAAAGTGGATTTAAACCTTACAGGAGGTCGAAATACCGTTCGCGTATTTACCAATCTTCCATGTCAGGGCGAATTCTCTGAACAATTGATGATTCCGTTCAATGGTACGCTTTATCCGAATCCAACTACTGACGCTACGCGAATATGGTTGGAAGAGATTCCGACAAACCTTTCTGTTTCCGTATTTGATTTAAGTGGAGCAGGAGTTGATTTTCCCAATCCAATCGTTGAAGGAAATGAATTGGTGTTGGATGTATCCGGCCTGTCCACAGGAACTTATGTGGTGAAAGTGACGGGAAGCAACTTGGACAAAGTTTTCAAAATTCTTAAGAAATGAAGTACGCTAAAATCTACATATTGTTTTTGGGATTGATGGTCATGTCGTGTGGAGGAGATAGTAGTGACGGTCCACCTCCAGCTCCAGGGACGGTGTCTTTGGTTATTCCTGACCAAAACTCGGAGTGCACCACGGGTACGGTAATCAGTGACAGCCAAAGCGAAGTCACTTTTGAATGGCAATCTGCAAGCAATGCAGAAGGCTATATTTTGATTGTAACAAATTTGAATACCAATACAAGACAGACCTTGCCAACACAGGCTACCTCTGGGACTTTGGCAATTGATAGGGGCACTCCTTTTTCGTGGATTGTCACCGCAACCAACTCTCAGTCAAGTGACGTTTCTACTAGTGAATCATGGTTGTTTTACAACGAAGGTTCGCAAACCACTTATGCGCCCTTTCCTGCTCAATTAGTAGAACCGGTCTCAGGATCTACTGTAATTCGAACGGATACAGGACAGGTAAGACTTATTTGGCAAGGAGCAGATGTTGAAAACGATATTGCTTCGTATGATATTCAATTGTCCACTACGAACCCTCCAACCGACAATGTGGGAACACAAAGCAATTTGATTTCAGACCTTTTTGTAGAGGTAGATGCTGATACGGTATATTATTGGCGGGTTATCACCACTGACGCAGAAGGGAATAGTTCTACTTCTTCGGTCTTTGAGTTTAAAGCACTGTAATTAGGTGCCGTTGAACTGGTTCATGGTGTTTTTAGCACCGGCGAATACAAAAGATAACACCAGATTTTTAGATTGCTCCAAGCGTTCTGGTAATAGGGATTGCTCCTCAGAATTCCATTGTCCAAGGACATAATCAATCTGGCGGCCCTTACCAAATTCGGCACCGACGCCAAAACGAAACCTTGGATAAGAAGTAGTTCCCAGCAGCGTTTGGATGTTTTTAAGCCCATTGTGTCCACCATCACTTCCTTTTCCTTTTAGCCGTAGCGTACCAAAAGGGATATTGATGTCATCGGTAATAATAAGCACATTTTCGAGCGGAACCTTTTCTTTATCCATCCAATACTTTACGGCTTTACCACTAAGATTCATATAGGTGGAAGGCTTCAAAAACAGAATGCTTCTTCCCTTGTATTTGAATGTGGCAATATCTCCTAACTTCTCCGTAGAAAATGAAAAGGATTCTTTGGAGGCCATGAAATCCAATATGTTGAATCCAATATTATGCCGGGTATTTTCATATTCCGTTCCAATATTGCCAAGTCCTACAACCAAGTATTTTTTCATTACATCCTGTTCAAACAAAAGTGGTTTTTCTTCAAACCACGCTTTGATTCGTCTCCACATGGGAATTTGTTTGCTACAAAAATAAAAAGCATCCCGCCAATGAAACCATTAGGGGATGCTTTGTGCGTTCTATTTGAAAAGTTATTCTGCTGCGGCAGCTTCTGGTGCAGCTTCACCACCACCTTCTGCAGTTGTTTCCTCTTCTTCTTCCTCTTCATCGTCAGCAACTGAAGTTCTAGAGGCTTTCACCTGTACAACGGCAGTGCTTTCTGGGTGAAGAATGTTGTAATCATCATTCAACAAGGTTTCTACCGCGATGGTGCCACCTATTCTTAGTTTGGAAATATCCACGGTAATTTCGTCAGGCAATAAATCCGGTAATGCCTTAACGGATAACTTACGCTTTCTAAACAACAAGCGCCCACCATTTCGTACCCCTGGAGAGTTTCCTTCCAAACGAACGGGAATGTTCATGGTTACAGGCTTGTCTTTGAAAAGCTGGTAAAAATCAATGTGCAAGATTTTATCCGTTACCGGGTGAAATTGAATGTCTTGCAAAACTGCTTCCAATTTTTCTCCACTTTCCAATTCAATTACCGCGGTATGGGCATTGGGAGTGTACACTAAGTTTTTGAACGCTAGTTCATCAGCTGAAAAGTGTATTGGTTTTTCCCCTCCGTACAGCACGCAAGGGACCTTTCCAGCATTACGTAAGGCTTTGGTCGAAACCTTGCCCACGCTTTCTCTTTGGGATCCTTTGATTGTAATTGACTTCATAACTTCTGTTATCTATAAACTATTTAATTGTATTTGTATACTGTTTCGATGGCTCCGGAGCAATTCCAGTGCGTAGTCGAAGGCTACATTAAAAATTTTGAAGATATCGAGGTGTTGTGGTGAACTCGATGCATCACATCTGAAAAAAGTTCTGCACAACTCAATACCTTTACTTTAGGCATATTAATCATTCGAGTTGGCGAGTATCTTGG
>ERZ1740065.1485-NODE-1485-length-14083-cov-11.978186_pt1 | contig 14083 bp, 11 predicted proteins | sample MGYA00581738_ERZ1740065 | MGnify/ENA primary metagenome ERZ1740065 (study PRJEB43018, sample SAMN04849749) | marine metagenome | isolation source: floating plastic debris | place: Pacific Ocean | collected 2008-09-01 | study: EMG produced TPA metagenomics...
ATTTTTTTTTTCTTTCTTTCTATCTTGTTTTTATTTTGTTAGTTTCTGTGTTTCTTTGTTTGTTTTTGGGAGAGGGGGAGAGAGCTTAGATTCTATTACTTTATAAAGTCTCTCTTATAGAAATTTGTGGCCTTGGATAAATTCTCAAGTCTGTTGAAAAATGTTGAGCCCTCAAGTTTTTTTTAATTGCAGCAGTAAAAAGCAGACTCCGCCCATTTTGATCGCCATAGGCTGAGTTTGCAGCACAGTGTTGGCCTGACTTTAGGCATGACTCGTCACAACGAATACTTCTTTAGACGGTGCCTCCAGGACATCTCTTACTATATCTTACAAAGACTCTCACGGAGTTTGGAATGCGATCGCGAGTAGCACACCCAGTCCCGTGTTGGCTCTACAGCAACAGGTGATGCCTACTAGGAGAGTGTATTTCATAGACACCGAGGCTGCGTCTCATACAATGTTTCCTGACACTGTTTCTTCTCTCGGCTGTAGGCTGATATGGACTCGGCTCAGTTTTTGGTTGTCAAGCCATTTACTACCACGACTGTCAGCCTATCACAGCTCGGTTGGACAGTTGCACCGACACTATCACTCACACTGATTGGCTACTCTCAGAGTGTTTCAAATGCTTGTGCTGAGGAGTGGAATTGCACTCAGTCGTTTACTGGTCAGTCAGTACCTCTGCCTCTAGAGTCTGATGCAGCTGGTTGTTGATTTCTGTATTTTTGTAGACCTCATTGGGTGTTATGTTGAGGAGCCGAGTTACTCTGATAGTTTTCCCTCGACATTCTATCAGCTACCGCTTACTAACTCCAGTGGATTGGTAGTAGACGAGTGCGCTCAGTTGTGTGGAGATGCCGACCAGCCGTTCGCTGCCATCTCGTCCTACGGTATGGCGGAATATACCTACTTCAATGTTACACTGCCTTATCATAAACCATTGCAACATAGTCTATGGATATTCAAAGGGCCGACGCTCTGGCCTCCAGGCTCCGTTCTGTTCGGTGAGAGATCGGGAGAAAGCTACCTGACACCCACTCCATCCGTGCTACAGGACGACCCCCGTCACGTCACAGTCTGTCTGCAGGTGCTCTAAGGATTTTGTGCGCATCAGCCGAAGCTGCGGTCTGGAGAGAGCGTTGTAATAGTCACGCAGTCATTCCATCTTGCAGTTCATTATGTTTGACACGAGACTGGATGAGGGCGGTAAAGCGTTGTTTACCCACGCGGACCCTGCCGGTAAGGTACAGGCGTCGACGCTCATCTTCCATGACGACTTCGAGTCCATCATCTCCGTCAGACTGTTTGGTTAGTAGTTCAGTTGTCACTAAAATCTGCTTAGTCTCTCCATCATGGCAGCCATTGCGGGTCTAGTAACCGAGCTTATCCACCGTTTCACCTTTCCTTGTACTCAGTACACATAGAAACCCAAATATCTGTCTGAGTCATCATAAAGTAAAGTATTCCAAATTTTTGGGACTTGCAGAAATGCTTCACAAATTAAAATACTGACACCAAGGTTGTTGCACGATAGAACAGAAACGAATTTTAGATGTAAAAATTTGGTGGAGGTACACTTTCTCTCTAATATTAAATAATATGTATTAACATGTTAATAGACATGTATAAACCAATGGTTAACACGTTAACTAATATGTTTTAATATGTATTAATGACTGTTAGCATATTGATACGTGTTAATACATGTTTTAATGCGTTAATTAATATGTATTAACATTAACATGAGAGAGGTAATGTACTGTTACCAAACATTGTTTCCTACCTCAGACACTGCAAGCTTGGAGATTTTTTATTGTGATCTAAACTATCAGGATTTTGAGTGATGGAGAAACTGAAATAATAACAGAATTAGATGAACGAAACAAGCGAAGATAAATTTTAAGTACAATTTTTGTAACGCAGCTGAAGAAATGCTAGAAATAGAACTTTGTTATGAAAATTATGCTTACAGTATGCCATTTACGGGCATGTTTACTTCCAACTGTGTGTTAGTTTCATTATATGATGGCATACCTTCTCTCATCTTCCCTCGCCAATAAGTCCCATGACTGAGAAGCAGGGAAACCTGGGGTTATATGTGGTTTCAAAAAATGACTGAAGATGCTTTCAAGCAATGATATTCGTTTTATTATATTGTATTTTATTACAGCCAAGTATAGCAACAATTATTTTCTAAGATTTCTGATGCTGTAGAACCAGATTTGACAGCAACGGTCTAACGACCGCAAAAATAGCGACAAAAACTGTCTGCTATCATTGGAATTCGCTATAGAAATTACGCCCATTATATCTTATATAGGAGTTGTCTTCCCATATATGGGATTGCTATAATCAGCTCACTATCGTTTTTATTTCTTGATGATTTTGAGGGAAACGCTAACATTTCTGTTGCTATCAAATTTGGTTCTACAGTAGTCACAGGTTTATCAGTGAGGCAGCATTACTGACTCTTATAATTCTCCACGTAACTCAGGTGATGAAGAGGACCAGGAAGTTCAAGATTTTGTTTTGACTGATCGATTGCATCTCAACATATGGTAAAACATTTTGTCAACCATCCTTCTTCCTGGCATCTCTCACTTTTCCTCATTATCTCCCCATCCACCTATCAGGTACCAGCTCTGTGTCGGCTGGTCATATGACGCGGTGCTCACCGTGTCACTCACGGATACCAGCGTCAACTTTGACGTCGACGGTACAGTCATGGACTTCTACCGCACCTTCAGGAATGTTTCTATGTCAGCCAACGGCACATGGTACTTTGGAGAGCTGCGGAGTGATGGCGGCAGTGTTTCTGGTCATTTCTACGGCGGCATGAGAATGGTGAGTTCATAACTTAATTTTTTATCAGTCTGTGTGAACTGTTATCGGTTCGAGACTATATCGACCCATTAATTTCTGACCCTCATTTCAATACGTGGAACTAAGTCATGACAATGGCTATCAGACAGAGTCTGGAGTTTGATAGAACTTGGGTGAAGCAGGCAAGAGTTGTCCTAAAGACTCCCTAAAAAAAGAGGCTGAAATCACAAGGTTGTCTCAGGTGCTTGCACACTGAGAAATAACAGTGCCTTAGGGGCGAGGTTCCCGTGTGCAATGCCAGGTTGCTCTTGATTTCTAGGCAGATTTGGGCACACCTGTGTCACATGGGCCCAGCTTATAGTTAAAATTTTGGCATAGCTGGCGGATGATATTTTTGCTTCTTTGCACATAAAATTCAAATTGGCAAATGATGCAATTGCCAGATATTTGAGCTGTGTTTTAAGACTCCAAGCAGGTGAAACAAAGCTGTTGGAATACTTTCTGGGGCTACCTTATCCATATATGGAATAATTACTGCTTGTAGAGAATACTCACTGCTTGTAGAGTATACTTACTGCTTGTAGAGAACACTTTCTGGGAATAGTTTCAGCCTGTAGGGAATACTCTCTGGGAATACTTTCTGTCGATAGCGTACAGTGCGATAGGGTAAAGTGGAGGTAGGGTTAGGGTGAAGTGAAGTGAGACTGTTTGAGCAATTAAACAAAGTACATGTACAGCATCGTAATCATCACCAGTGAAATCTGATCAGCATCAACTATCACCGATAGCTTGAACCGTGACCAACCGCTGCTGAGACTTGTCAAACTATCACGGCTGTATAAGAGAACCAGCGTTTGCCACACAACCCACTCTATCTACCGACACAGTAACAATAACGAAATCAAGCGATGCTATTCACCTCAATGGGTTTTGATTGGTTAGGTACATTTGTACTATCGGATACTGGAGAGCCAGGAAATGGTACGATACTTTGATATCTGCGAAGATGTTTGTTGGGATGTCAACCAGTCATGGATGATAGTGAACCCCGGCTCAGTCAGATTCATACCCGCAGGTAAGAAATCTCATTCCACACCACTGCTAGTTTGATTACCTGCTGCACTCTACTTACCTACCTGTCGACACACCCACTAACTTACGCGTTATTTCATTATTTGCGTGAGGGGATCAATCTGTGGGATGCTGTAGAACAGGAAATTTTTGTGAGCACAATTTTTGCGTTTTAGTTTGTGATATAATTTTGCGAAAATGTATTTTTGCGTTTCTTGCTGCTAGTGTATAGACAATCAATCAAACAAAGAAATATTTTCGTGTTCAATTTTTGCGATCAGCCGAAAATTCTCAAAAACCCGAAAATTAAACGAACGCAAATATCCCATGTTCTACAGTAGTGACTTCCTAAACAATTGCTTCTGGCAATGGATGCTGACCATTGTCTTGTCATATGATACTGTAGAACCGGATTTGATAACGACGGAAATGTTGGCATTTCCTTCAAAATCATCAAGAAATCAAATGATAGTGATCTAACGATAGCAATCCCATAAATGAGAAGATAACTCTTATATACGCTATAATGGGCATAATTTCTATAGCAAATTCCAACGTCAGCGATCACTTTTTGTTGCTATTTTTGCGGCTATTAGACCGTCGCTTTCAAATCCAGTCCTACAGTACTTGTTTTTGTTAAACACTCAGAGTTGTCATCTCATGGGCACTATTCATAGCGTCGCTACAGCTGCAAGTGTTCAGACAAGATGCTGTGAAACGGATGTTTTTTGCCTGGGTATTTTTCATACTTCAACCTTTGGGTCATAGAATGACATCAAAATAAATATTGTTTGCAAATGACTGACAGCTCGATCGCAAAAATTCACAAAATTGATTCTGTTTTACAATAGGCGCCGGCTGTTGCTGGTGAGATATTATCAGTAGTTATGAATCGACATTAGATTGTGACATTTTATTCCGATTTGATCCATTTCGCCAGCCTGAAAGGAACAATCCACTGTCTATCTGTCTGTCTGTCCAACCCAATTTCTTTCAGATAGCCTCAGTGACCACAGTGAAGTATCCAGTAGCGTCCCCATCCACTCCGACTGCCGGCTGTCCACTACTGAGAATGATTCGGCTCCAATACTGGGCTTCTGTCCCGATGAAGATGGCTACGTTCAGGTTTTACTTCCCAGCGTGTCATTGGTCACCGCTATAACACTACAGGTAATCCTCTCCCACCATTTACCTGGGCAGGTAAAGTGAACTTTCTGGGCAGTAAACCACGAAATGGACACGGCCCGGTAACAGGCTGTACTAACGAAACGAGTCCATGCAACGGGACTCGAAACGATTATTCTTCTGCTGTTTTAGTGGCTTTTATCTCCTATTTCAGTGCAGAAACTGAAGTTTTTAAAAGTTGCTTCACTTATGCGTTATTACGTAGATGTGTGTGTGTATACTTGCGCGTAAAATATCTGGTTTGCCATTTGTAACCAGTAACTTTATATACGATATAATTTCGGCATTAGATGTGGCCATGATTATAAAACTGTGCCAAACTCAGCAGTGAATTTGGTAGAGACTAAGAATGTACTGGAGCTTTTATCATAAGCCACGGCTACTAATTGGATCTTTATGGTACAGCCTATTTTAGAAGACTCACTTTACGTTGATAGTTTAAGTATTGCAAACCATCTTATAACCGCAGCATGTGAGTCAGCAGCAGTATCAGCAGATGAAATCCTTGCAGGTAAAACAGAGCGTTAATTCCTCAGTCTACGACTACGACAACATGCTGCTAGAGCTATTGAACTACACGGACGGCAGCAGCTCTCACGTGGTATGTTTGTTGTCTTGACCAAACGTCCTGGGTCGCGTGCTCAGATGTTTAAATGTAGCCTTCTGTTTCAGCGTCTTGCCATGAACTCAACGTCTACAGAAGTTAAGACGTTCTACCTTGATCGGTTGTACGTGACGTCTGGCGTCCGTCTCCATATCAATGTCACGGAAGCTTCATCAAACCCATCCCCTATCATGGTCTCTCTACATGGAACGCGAGCTCACAACGGTAACATATACTTCCTCTAAGGCAGAAGGGCATCATATATTGTACAATTTGAGGCATATAAAAGGGCATTACCTTCAGAAACACATGCTCTTTCAAGTGACGTTCTCACTGCTTAACCAAATACAAAGCGAAGACAACTCCCATTTGATTCCAGAGCTTTACCGCTGTTAGAAAATGAGACAGAGTTTGCCACTAAAATCCCGTGACGAGGTCACAAAATACTTGATTGTCAAATATTTGTTGTTTGCAAGTTTCATCTCCAATTTATAACTCTAATACTTTATTTTTTTATGCCTGTAGTCCAAAATTTTGACGAAAAGATTTTACAGTCATTCCTGTATGTATGAAAGAATTGTGATTGAGCATTAAATGCGATTTTTTAAGAGACCCATCTTTTCGCATTTACTTTACAATGTATTTATTTTCCTCTCATTTAATTTTACATATACGGTATTGCGCAATAGCTGCAAGATGACAGTTTTAAATCATCGCATCTATTTCTCAATAGACTTGTTACATTATACAGTACTTCCTAGTTCCTACCGCACCTTCATGTAAGCTTTGATTCGATGGAGTTTGCCTTGCCATACTGTAGACGTGGAGTCCCCACTCAAGGAGCAAGTATGTCACTGTATGCATAGAATGGGCTCCTACGGAATGCTGCATAATGTCAGTCGATGCGTTGAACCCTGCATCAGCTATGACTGCTTACTGATGGCTCATCTCAACTTATACTCACTCTGGAGTAAGAGTTGTCTTCTCAATGTAGCTCAACCATCTGGAACCACAGTGCAAATTTTTTTTTTGCACAGAGGTTCTATTGGCGGAGCCTACCATCAGTACTTCAGATGTTACCGTGACATCAGACATTCCTGTGACATCTGACAGTATTGTGACATCAGACATTCCTGTGACCTCAGCTATCCCTGTGACATCAGACTTTCCTGTGACATCTGACAGTCCTGTGACCTCAGTTATCTCCGTGACATCAGACATTCCTGTGACATCAGACATTTCTGTGACATCAGATATTTCCGTGACATCAGACTTTCCTGTGACATCTGACAGTTTTATGACATCAAAAACTACTATGATGTTGTACACTACTACCATGACACTGGACAGCACTGCAGTAAAGAGCACTGTGACATCAGAGATGCTTGTAACATCAAGCAGCACTATGGCATCAAAAAATTATGTCACATCAGAGGTTAGAACAACATCGATTAAGTCTGAGGAGGAATTATCACAGACCTATCATCCCACTCATCCCTTTCTTTCTTATCAGGATAGTACTGCCCAAACCTCTGACTTGCATCAAGAAACGACAACTCCAAGTAAGCAATAATCTGCTCTCTGTGACACCCATTGTTTCGTATTCTCAATGTCCTTTGCTACACGGTGGTTTTCCATCGTCTCCGTTTCAGATCATCGTGCCATTGTCAGTTCAAGTCAAAGCTACACATTATCAAAAGCCCGGACTTCATCGATGAAATCAACCATCAGCAGCAACCCAGGTTGGGCCACAAATTTGACTTTCTCTCTCCCATCCCTCTTCTGCTCCCGGTCTTCTATCGCTCCCCCTCCTCTCTCCCCTTCTCTTTCCCCCTCCTCACCCCCATCCCTCTCTCCTCTCCTCTCTTCCCCATCTCCTTCATTCTCCTCAATCCCTCTCACCTCCTTATCTTGTATTTATATCCCCCTCTTTTCCACCATTCCTCTCCACCATCCCTCTTCACCATCCCGCCCCACCATCCCTCTCCACCATCCCTCTCTGCCTCCTTTCTCCCCATCCATCTTCCTCATCCTCTCTCCCTCCCTCCCTCTGTTCCTCTCCCTCTCTCGTATTACATGAATCAATCATTCTTTGTGGTCTGGTATCAAGTATCGACATTGTCCAGATCAACCCAAGCATCACAATGAGTATGAGTGTGGTCCTTCCTCTAACGACATAACAGCCGATAGTCATTCTCAAGCCTCTAGTCTATCACCAGATATAGATGGAGGTGAAGATACTCTTCAGTTTTCCTTTCTGTTTTCATTCCTCTTGCTAACAGGTATGGGAGCAGTCATTGCTGTAAATGGCGGTTTTGACATAAACAACAAACAGCAGCGTGACGTGTTCATCATTGCAATCTGCCTGTTCGGATTTGCGCTGGTCGTGATTGTTGCACTGACTGGTAAGAAAAAATAGTCCATATTTTGTGTAACATTTGCAGCTGAGTGCTCTTTGAATTGCTTGGATATTTCTGTTCCTTCAAGATGATATGATTAACCGACCTCTACCCTTTGCTACTAGTGTATGAATGTCCCTTCTGTTTCCAGTGTGCAGGAGATCCCAGACTGACGAACCGATGGACCCAGAGGATGAGTTTGAGCCCTTTAAGTCTTTTTAGGGAATTACTTGAAATTTTATTTTATTTGATCATTTTCTATGACAGAATTTTTGGTCGCCAAACTGTCTATAGCGGCCATAAAACCTGCATACATCTGCAACGACTAGCATCATGTGGCAGTGCGGGATGAGGCTTTGCCATTGACATCCCGCAATCTACATGGCCCTTTGTCTTACGTTTAATGCTATTATGTCACAGTTTTACAAACTCAATCTTTCAAACTCTGTTGTCCAAATATAAAATAATGATGACAACTAATCGTAAAAATGCTTGACTCATCTTGTATGTGGGAATTCCAATTAGAACTCCGAAATTCAGTGACAACTCTTGCAGATCTGTGATCTCCTATTGTATTATGTAATCTTTCCACTCGGGTGTCACAATGCAAGATGTTGCAAGATGTGTGCTTACAGGTGCTTACTGATTCAGGCTCTCGGTAATGTCAAGGCCACACCGAGGAAGTGGATGTCATGCCGGGTCTACGCAGATGTCTACCACTGGGCAGGACGTGTATGTGTACCAATTTAACAAATCAAGGCACTAAAAAGTACTCAGACAGACGAATTGCTGTCTACCCGCAACAGCATGTACTTCTCTTTCTCGTTTTCACAGTTATTGGGTACTAATAGGCCATGTATGACACTGCTATAAAGATCAATTACTCTTCTATACTCTATACATACCAACATGTCTAGATTTTCTGCTTTTGATGGTTGGTCTATGCGTGACTGTTTCACTACCTTCGTTTTGTTGTGTGCTGTTACTATAGTTACATACAATTAGGGTGTTCATTGTATAATATCAACATTCATCAGGAATGATGGAGCTACTGTCAAACTTTAACGTAGTAACCTCATCTTTGTCTCAATTCTGTACTGGTGTGAGTGTAAGGTTGGAGCTCAGGTCTTTACACTAAAGATAACTGCAAGTCAGTCTGAAACCATTGATGTAGGTACTACAGATATCGTGCACTAACGAGTAGCCCACAGCCACACATCAGAGAAGGAATCATAAAAACTCCGAGTTGAATTCAACTCAGCCACTTCCAAACGCCTTCCTCCTATATAGCTTGCACTTCCACATCAGCAAAACACCCCTGAACAATAAACGCTAAAATGAAACCTCACGTACATGACGCAAAAATGGGAGTGATCCAAAGATATGGAAAACTCGTAGTTTCGTAACTAAAAATCGAGATGTCGACGCAAGCTAATGTCATGATTATCTTAACTCGATAACAAAGAATGGGAAGTACCTCATTAATTCAAGAAATTGTATGCAAACTTTTGTTTTGCTAGATTCAACAAAATATTCATTGATATTTACTTGACTATTACTAACTCTGCTCTATTCACACAACTTCCTGTTATCCCTCCAGTTCAGAATTTATGTCGTTGGAGATCATAACTAGCATGATACAGTAGCTTCGTTCTGGTATATTCTCTTTTTGCACACGATCACTCGTACCTAACTGAGATCTCATAGTATTGAATCAAAAGTTTAGGACGCCAGATTTTAGTCATAGGAGAATTGAAGCTACTTTGGACTTCTTCTCGCAGCACGATTGTATGACGAATATGGATGGTGATGACTCATACGACTTTTTGTTCAAAATTGTACTCATTGGTGAGGCTGGAGTTGGGAAAACCTGCATTGTACAAAGGTTCAAAAATGGAACGTTTTTAGAGAAAAATAGCAGCACCATCGGTGTCGACTTCAGTATGAAAACCTTATCTTTAGACAACAAGAAGGTCAAGGTATGTATATAATCATACAGTCATTGAAACGTATATGTTCTGCACCAGACGACACACCACCTACTTACAAACTCACCTACTCGTACTCGCTGGCCACACGATGTGGCCACTTCTATTCTAAATTTCTGTTGGAATTGCAACTAACTTGCAACTATCTCTTCTATCCCTATCTACAATCTTATCTAACCCTCAACAGCTTCAAATATGGGACACGGCGGGCCAGGAGCGCTTCAGGACAATCACCCAGAGTTACTATAGAAGTGCTAATGGTGTGATACTTGCCTATGACATAACACAACATGACACTTTTGCTGCACTCCCGAGGTGGTATGATGATGTTAGGAAATATGCTGGTGATGATGCTCTTATTCTCCTAATAGGTACACCCAAGTTTCATATAGAACTGCCTGTGAGCATGGTAACGTGATACTTGCTGAATAGCAGTCATTATTCTGTGACAAGGTAACAAGAAGGACTTGACGAATATAAGACAGGTTGCATGGGAAGACGGGAAGAAAATGGCTGATACACTAGACGCTGTTCAATTTCTTGAGACCAGTGCAAAGGATAACACGAATGTTGACGATGCCTTTGTGGAGCTGGCCAAAGTGAGTCATACTTTCGTTGTTTGGCTATTTTTGATGACTCACCAACCCAAGACTTCTGCTCAATCAGCTGCTGTTTGTATCAATCACTGATGTGCCCCTCTAGCTCTAACCTATTGCTATGTCATAGGCTCTCAAAAGACAGATGGGAGACTCAATGATGGCGGACTCTGGCGGTATAAGTATCGGAGCCGGTGCTCGACCTATTCAAGATAAATGGAAGTGCTGCGGCAGCTAACTCATTCAGCTGCCGGGTTTTCACACACTTGTAATCAGATTATCCTCCTACCTGTGAAATAGTTTACATTTCCAGCGCTGCAGTGGCACTACTTCAAAGCAGTATAAACCCGTACTGAATAGCATGTTAATAGCTTATATACCGCATTTCACTGGATCTTCCCCACAACCAGTGTGACACCCGGCGTTGGCATATTAGCACGCATTCATATGTCTATGGTATCAATGACATCGATGCGTGCATCACTCAAACACTCAATCTGATTTTTATTGTTTCAAAGTGACGTATATTTTTTATTTGAAACAGAAATAAATAACTCTTTATGACGTTCAAAGGTTGAGGATGAATAAAACGAACATGAGACTCAAGGGAATTTATCTTGAGCATAACATTGTAAAGATATCTATGTAGCAGTGTGTGTGTCGATAGCAATAGTTACTTTTATACAGCTAGAAAACCTTGTCCTCCATAGAGCGAATCAGCGCACACGATGAGTTGAATTTTGAACATGAATGCGATGGAGCAGCTACTTCCCTGACTTGGAGTGCTTTATCAGCCATTGTAGGGTAATATCTACAGAAGGGAAAGCAGCATCCGGGTCAATATTGCAGATGATAACAATGATGTGCGCCTATGTAGGCTAATTATCTAGGGCGACTTCTCTCCCGCACAGCTAAGCTTGAATCATTGCACCTACCAATGTTGTCTTTTTCTTTACATGATATTGAGTAGCAGCATATCTCTCTATCTTTAATTGACTCCAGGCTCCTGAAATAGAGCATAATGCCGTAGAGGAACTGTACACATACCAGCAGTTCGATACCCCAGAGCACATCAGCAAATCTGGGACACCAGTGCCATGCTGATACTCAATCTGACGCATGTTAGCATTTTCTATTACCAAAGCTGCTGGTTTTTGTTCAGTAAGGTACGACCGATGTTGTGACTAAACTTTGGATTCTGTTGACACGAAGAAGCTGACATGAGGAGGTTACGACAATGCTGCCCAAGTTTTATGGAGCTGAGTACAAAGTGCATGATCACTGCTAGTCAGCAGCAAAAAGGTCAACAGGGAAATTACTACTAGTAGAAAGATTAGCAGTATAGAAACGAGAAAGGATGGTTCATAGCAATACTGTGCTGTCATCCATGTGTTCAGCAGTAAAATCATGAATATTGGAAGGTCAAGGTCTCCATAGGAAAGTCACGGTAAATATTGGCAATCTGGTGCCGATGGAAGTCAACTTACATTTTCTCGATTAATTCTTTCTCTTTGAGAGAACCAGGTAGGTCACGCTTGTTGCCGAGAACAAGAACAGGAATGCCGTGTAGCTGGGGCTTATCTAGCAGACTGTGGAGTTCTGTCCGCGACGCTTCTACTTTCTCCTGGTCCGCCGCGTCAACCATGTATCTAAATCGTGCAAGTCAGTGCCATTACTAATGCATTACAATAGAGAAAGGAAAGGGTTAAATCCTCATAGGAATGTTTCACTGACACAATGGCGTTTACACCTCTGCAGTACCTCTCCCACATGCTTCTGAAGCGGGGCTGGCCGCCGATGTCCCATACCTGTGTATTAGATCACACGATATTAGTCTAGACACGCAGATAGTCCTATATAGTATGATGTGGGTAAACAACACGTACCTTAATGGTGACATTTCCTTTCGTAACCTTTCTCATGTTAAATCCGACTGTAGGAATCATATCTTCGACAAAATCTCCTGACTACATGCAAAAGAAAGAAAGATTCGGCTAATACAGATGGTTGAAGAGAAGCGGACAACACAAGAGACCACAGACCAGTGTGCCCACAATCTGTGGATTTGACTCATGTTTCATGCACCAAAACAAGAACGCCTTTCTAGGCTTACAACAATGACAGGTCATTCAAAGATACACACCGAGGATTGAACTTTTACATGGATGATGATGATAGAATAAAGCAATTTCTGGCAAGATACGAAGTATTTCTGTCTTCCAAGATTTAAACTATTGCTATTTTACCCAAACTCATGCAGCATGAGAAATACTGATTCCAAAGTTTGCCAGTGGATAGCAGAAACCAGTACTAATCAATCATACAGTTCATAAACTAGCACGACTTCCTTTCACTTGTGTCAGCAACTCATTTTTACCACCATAAATTTCTATTCATTGAGCTAAACCCAGAGTTGCAAAAGTTGGGCACAGGTAATCAGAATATATCATTAGAAGATGCTAGGAGGAAAACGGAACAAGTTAATGTGAAATATGAGAGAACTGAGTGACGAGTGGGAGTGAACGGAAAAGCAAACTTCTCTCACCGCGATAACGTTTACAAACGTGGTTTTTCCTGAATACTGAAGACCAACAAGGGTAAGTTCCATCTCTTCTTTCCAGAAAAGACTTTTTATCCAGTCTAGGAACCTCGTGACAAGCTTCAGCATGGTTTCTAGTTATGTTGATACTTCACTAATGAAAAATTCAATACTTGCGGACCGAACAGACAGATTCCTGTCACATGACCACGGTCATGTGACAGTTAAGACTAAATAAATGTTTATTTTTTTTTAGTAAATATTCTACTATATTAACACCTAGTGTATAACGATAAATTGTAATTTAAATTTAACGGTAATATATGAAACATTAACGTCATACGTAGATGCAGAAATGGTCGGACCAATCTCATGCAGCTGCTGAGGGCTGAGTGGTGCGCTTTCTCTGGTACAGTACATTAGTATTGCTGCATACTCCTGTCCTGTGCAACTGTGCTCAGCATCTTACAATTTCACTATCGTACTGTGTTGCTACCCAATATCTTAGTGATGGTCGAATGGCATATTCTGGCCGTTACCACCAATATATGAAGCTCAGTCGATATACTTATTTACTATTCGTTACATGGGGTGGCTAGGTTAGTGTATGAGCACGCATGTTTTTGTGAGTTTTATGTTTTAGGAGCCGTTTGTAGCATGCTCTGTTGATTACAGTTTAAGTTTCAACAGACTAATCAGCCCTCAAAAACCATCGACTGGTGAAGGTGCCAAACTGTGGGGTGAGTGAGAGGACGAGCATCTTATGCATATATGAGGAGAGAGGGAGGAGAAAGAGGTAGAGAAAGAGGAGGAGAAAAAGAGGGATAAAGAGAGAGAGAGAGAGAGAGAGAGAGAGAGAGAGAGAGAGAGAGAGAGAG
>ERZ1740065.1486-NODE-1486-length-14080-cov-11.282496_pt1 | contig 14080 bp, 11 predicted proteins | sample MGYA00581738_ERZ1740065 | MGnify/ENA primary metagenome ERZ1740065 (study PRJEB43018, sample SAMN04849749) | marine metagenome | isolation source: floating plastic debris | place: Pacific Ocean | collected 2008-09-01 | study: EMG produced TPA metagenomics...
ACTCTCACTCCCTCTCTCCCTTTCTCCCTCTCTCTCCCTCTCTCTCTCTCTCACTCAATCACTCACTCACTCACTCATTCACTCTCTCACTCCTTCACTCACTCACTCACTCACTCACTCCCTTCATCCCTCCTTACCTCCTCCCCCCCCCCATCCTTCATTCTCTGTCTCACTTGGTGTCTCTCCTTTTCTGATGCATACATCATTACATCTATGCTTGTATCTGCCCATCTGTTCATTTGCCCACCCCAGAATGGGAGGAGAGTCATGAAGTTTCAAATCTTTGTCCAGTAGAATCAGTATGAGTTGGAGCAGGAGTGTGAAATGAATCACATCAAATAAAACATTATCTCCCGATCCAGATACAGCTCGTGTGTAGATATGTACCATATACTCATCATACCGGTCCGACTAATCAGCTCAGCTCTCCTATCCCTCATCGGTTCAATCTAGGCGTATCCAGCCTTGAGTAATAACAGTAGAGTATCCCCTCATTTAGATAATACATTGCCCAATGCATGGCTATGTATTGTGGTCTAATACCAAGAGTCGACTCTAGCCGATAACTCATTGCAGTGAGTCGTACCACATGATGACCGTTGTTTCAGTCTTTTAATTCAATGGTTTGCAATCTGAAAGCTTTGTACAAATAAGCTCTGATTTGAATAGAAGGTTCTGTTTGTTTTTTCATCAAATTTCGGAATTTGATCTGCACCCGCGGTATCAGTCGAGGGGCTACACTCGTGGTATCAGTCTGGGAACATCGAACATGAAAGTTTATTAGAAGGAACATTGTATCAGAGAATTTTACGAGTTATCCAAGGAAGATTTTATAAGCGAGGAACTAATAGTCTAGCCACAGTACTACAGTACTTCAGTACCACAGTACTTCAGTACTACAGTACTTCAGTACTTCAGTACCACAGTACTTCAGTACTACAGTACTTCAGTGATTTTAGTACCAACATGACCGCTTTGAAGCAGCAGAATAACAACGTGTAATAACTGAGTATCAGACGTTGTTCAGATCGGCCATTGCTGATGCCAAAGAGTTCAACATCTCCTTATACTTCTGCTCCATCTGGCCGAGTTCATTCTCCACCCTTTCATTCTCCATCCTCATCTTGTTTACCTGGGTTTGTGGATAAATATAGGTTAACTTCGCCTATGTGTACGAGTCGATTCCCTCCCATTAGTATATGATATACAAAGGTATGATAAACAGCATTATTAACTCTCCTTTTGGTAGGCGAGCCATTTTTATGTGCCTGTACTATGCCAGTATTACGTCAGGTTTAGACTGTACTGAGCATGCTATCACCGGCCGCAGTACCAGAGTGATACCAGCAAAGCACCTGCCTAACACCGGCGCTTATGAAACCTGTGGAGAATGAAAAATGCGCAATAAAGTACTCCATACTCCTCGCTCTACCGTATTTCCTCCAAATCAAGCTGCATATTCGATGTGGAGGAAGCCGGTGCGCATTCACTCTCATGAGGTTCAAACACGGCGTCCATATCATGCGTTGTACATACCCTACAATGTCCCTAAGCTTTTTGTGGATTCTTTTCATTTCTGAGTCGCCATACTATACCTCACATATGGGAATAGAGTAAATCGCTCACTCACCACTGTTTGATAGCTAAACTGTGAAGTAAATTTGCAATCAGCATCTTTGTTGATAAACCAGCAGCTAATACTAAATTCATTCACTAAGAAGGCGCTAGGAATAATTGCGTTAAGAAGCCAAAATTTTTTCAAATGTTGGAGTCATCTTCCCCTGCCGTTGGTCCAGACTGATTACAGCTCTGGGGAGTTATTTTCAAGAGCTACATCACCGTATACACCATATATTAACCAAGGTATTTATGTTGCTGGCTGACTCATCTGTTGTGATGTAATTTCTTTATAGCGAAGATGGAGGGAAACAGCATCAATATTGTTGTAACTTGTTGTTTTGCAGTTATGATATGAATTATTACGGTGTGCTGATTTTCATATGTAAATAACGACTGCATAAGCTTTCCTATTGGTAAAACTACAGTGTATGCAACATAGAATGGAGGATAAAATGTTCACCAAAATAAGTATGTAATAAGGCAGGGTTGTCTTCTCTTGTCACGGAATATCAATCAAGCGAAACCTGTTGTCTTGATTTCTAGGCTCGAATTGAAGAGGACAACATGCAACGCACAGGTTCGCTCATTTGTTATCGTATTCAGTGAAAAATTTCAGATTTTGGTAAATTTATAGTTGTGTGAAATACTCAAAGAATGCTAGATTTCCCATGACTCCTTAGTGACACGGCATAAATTTCATCAAGCTTTGAATGACAGACAAGCGTTTTCCAATGGGTCTGCTTTCAAAACTTCCCAGGTGTTCATTCGTTGTCTTACTAGTGCATGCAGTACTTCATAAGTCACTATGCTTATATGGAATCTGATGCCGTACTTCTCTCTCGAGCTCAGCGGACTTGTTCTCCTCAGTCTCCAGGTTATCTTTCAGCTGTTTGTTCACTTCCTCTAAGTTTGACTGAGTGGTGAACGCATCGCTCTCCACTTGTTGCAGCTGAAGCAGTTAGAATGATAAATGGGAGTTGTTCACTCTTGTCAAAAAACTATGATTTCTAATCAACAACTATAGTATCATTGGATTTATCACTGAGTTGACAGTATTTGTCTAGTTCAGTAGTTACTAGCCTTGTGTAGGCACACAACATACAAAGGATTGTGAATTGATTGAAGTTGTTGAGAGAAATGTCTACTTCTCTTCTCTCTCACACCAGAAGCTACTTGTTCATAATAGAGTTTCGCTCGAACTCGCACCTATCACCTCGCTATTAGAACTCATTTCTAACCATTACCTTTCGTTCCAGGGTCTCTCTTTCTGACTTCTCGTGCTCCACTTCCTCCGTCTTCTCTTTTAATGCAGCCTCTAAGTGGTCTGCCTTATCATTGGCGTCGGCTGCCTCACCCTTTAGCCTAAAAATTGCGTCCGTGGGTAAAGCCATTGCTGTCATCACATCAATGAGCGCAGCGTAGCGAGGAGCATGGCATATATCAGCATACACCATTGCCCAGAGGAATCATATCTGGTGACCAGAAATCTCTGGATTGTGAGTGAGCGGCTGACGGAAGGTGTCTGATCACCCCTGTGAGAAGCCCCTCCGCCTATCGGGACCACTAGCAATTCCTGGTATGTGCAAAGCTGCGCTAAAGGGTAGCAAACTGCTCACTGTTGGGAATTATCACTTTCATCTTAGCTCAGCGTCTGTGTGAGAGTTTACGTGGGAGTCGAGGCGACTGCATTGCCACGCATAAGATACTGAGTTCTTCGGGCGGTAATCCTCCGACCAGAATCAGCAGATAGGCACGTAATACAGGAGATGCGGTAATACGGCAAAAAAGAGGGTAGGATAAGGGATATTACTAACAGTTTAGTGTGTCAGTATGTGATGGGCTGAAACTGTGGTGTACATGAGTGATGGTATGAAATCGGGCGAATGCTGAAAGCATGCATTCTGCAAAACTATTTCTCTAGTTTCTATCCGTAGATTTGTTAGCAACTAGTATGATCAATTACTGGCAGCTGTCCTTAGATCATATACTTCTGCTGAGGATGATGTCGCAATAAACCCAAGGTTGGAAACTACGCACATCATGACGTGATCTCTGTCTGGGTCTAGATCGTAAGCCGCGTTAGAGCCGTGAGAAACCAGCTCCCCGTGATGACTGCGTGCAACCATCATGTGAGACAGAAACTTGTACAACTCGTCAACAACTCACTTAGATATCTTGTTCCTTATGGTGTCGAAATCAACGATGTCGTCCATGTTGAGAGGCTGGTGTTGGTACGGCTGAGAAGTCTGGAGAAGCGGCGAGTCTGTGTCAGTGCTGTTGATGCGCCGCGTTGCTGCCCACTGCCGCAATGCCGTCAGTTTACCGGACGGCGCTGCTCAGCTGTATTCGGTCATTAACATTTCCTCCTAGCAGCATAATAAAGATGCATATACAGGCTTACACAGGCAGCTGTAGAGACATACACAGCTCGGTAATGGCTGCATTAATTATCTCTTCTTAGAGGTCAATCGCCCAATAAGAATGAGGGAGCAGCAAAGGCTGCTTGCTGCTGATATGAGCGAGTCTTTCCCATCAGCTACTTGTGTGAATGCTTCTAGCACAGATCCAACCCACACATTCCACCCCTATTTCTGTTGGGATTCAGCCATGTCAAGGTTTGAAATCTTGTCCAATCACAACTTAGCTCAAGGAATTGAATCGAATACAAACACAGTTTAGACGTCTACATACTTAGATCACAGATCCGCAGTGAATATAGATGGATGCTGGGAAGCTGAGGGTGCTAGTGACTGCCTCACTATCGTTCCAATAGTTACCGGTATCTCAGTCCATGATGATTTGAGAGAGGTGACTTAATTGCCTTTGTAAGTGCAGGAAACGCCGATTCAACCCTGTCATGACAGGAAGTGATGTGGATGATTCACTGTTGCCGTCTCCGGGCCATCAGGCACTCGAGCCCTGTCGTCACTGCTGCCCGCTGACAAAGCGTGCTAATGTTTTGGTACTTGATTAGAATACATCACAGCCCCCAACAGCCTGACGGATAGAGATAAGACAACTCCCAAATATGGATGAGTGCAGTAACGTTTGTCTTTGAACCTGAGTGCTCTTGCATATTCCCTTGTAGGAGAGGGAGAGATAAAATGGCAATTATAGCAAGGTTTCAGCACATAGCTGATGTAAAATCATGTCACATGGCTTCACTGGACAATCCACATGACTTGCGACACTTCTCTATTTGACCATAGGTAATGTTTCGTCACCTGAAATGATTGTTGGTTTGTTCTACCCAGTTTTTGTGTCCAGCCGGTGATTCAAGCCTTTGATCACTCAGCCCGAGATGTTCTATATATAGAATTGTCTAGTATGGGAATGAGCAACAGCCTCACAGAGACTCGACCAGTATACTGCCGCTTGACGTCAACGTGACACGAACGCATTCAGGCGAGTGCGGTTCGGCGAATCATTTCTCTTAGCACGCCCCATCTTCTCGGCCGCTAAAGCTGATTGATGTCCATTCAATTATTGATTAGAATTCATGCGTGGATCACGACATCTCGCAACCTCCTCGCCATGACAATAAACTGTGTGCCTTTGTTTACACCCTGACTTATCACCTTGCTAAGCTATTTCTGATGTACAGATAGACTGACCTGAATACTATGTTAGATATGCCACGTGTGAGTCATCATTGCTGTTAGCAGCTTGTATGTTAATTTTAATCTAATATTTTAGTCCTCGAATCTTCCCAATGTATGCCTATGTTTTTGGTTGCTATGTAATGAAAGGGAGCCTGTGGAAAAAGCATCCCCTCCTTTAATTATTCATAGAAGCATAATTAAGTGCAAATTGCTATTGAGAAAAAAATTAGGCAATGCATTGTGAAAAGACAGTAACTTTTGCCTGACTGACCATCAAATGGTAAAAACAAGTTAGCTTTTGATGGTTTTAACACAGTGCAGTAACATCACCAGCAAATTCAGTCAGCACATTGGGTTGGGGGAGGGGGTGCCTGTAGTTGACACAGATAGATAGATATGCAGGCATGTTTGTATAGCGCACAGCTGCAAACCTGTTTACTTCAGACTGCCATCTGTATTGTGGCATATGGAATCACATAACTGTTGTTTACTGGTAGAACACTGGATGGCTTCCAATTGTCACAGCTATCACACTATCCACCTCAGTTGTGTACTGGTATACTCAGTATGAAAACATACCTGTTATATAATGAAATGGAGCGGGTCCAGATTGGGAACGGGTCTGGGGTTGACCCTAGCCTTCCGCTTCAGATAGTTCCAGAATTCCCACGGTAGCCTGAGTCCATGTGGGCCTGGTATGATCATAAGAACTTCTGTTATTTCATGTTAGAACAACAACAGATAAAATATTATCATCGGAGCATTGTTAGGGTTTCAGATTTTGGCGGACTTACATACTTTATAAGGGATTTATACGTATGCGGAGGACATGAAGTGAGAACTCTAACGAAGCACTCCCCCCCCCCTTTCCAGCACATACAGCTGTGCCAGGACACCTGTGACCACTACCTCGATTCTCTCTGCTCCATACAGCAGTACAGCCAGGCCAAACACCTGTGTGTTCAGTACTCATCACGTATGCAGCTCAGAAAGTCTCTCCCCATAAGTGATCGATATCTATCGCACTCGCATCAAATTAACTGCCTAAATGTTAGGGAAAAGCCACAGCAGTGTTTATTATTCTGCTGTGGTGTGAGACCAATAAATCGAAGATGTCATTTAGGCACACTTCGAACTAAGATCGATCAATCTCTGTCTTCCAATGCATTTTGATGATAGAATTTTGCGAGAGGATGAATGATAACTGATTTGCGTTGGGGCACTGTGCAGACACTGGTCAGGCTGGTGCAGGAAGCCGGGTTGACCCACTCAAGCTTCCGCGTCGTGGCAGAATAAATCCCATAGGTGTCCAAGTGTCATTTTGCTTTAGGCGTGTACTCTCCACAATCTACGGCGGCAGGTCTTGTAGGTAAAGCTGTCAGTTTTTGCGCGTGATAACAACCAAGTGGTTGCAGGTGGCTGAGTGCGATTGTCCATGACTCAAACTCTGGTTTACGGAATCAGTGGTGTCCATCACTGTCTCTGCCTCTGCCTTTGTACTCCTTTCCACTGCCTACTCTCTCAAGAGATTTCTCTCTCTCACCCTCTCTCTCTCCCTCCTCTCTCCGTCCCTCTCACCCTCTCCCTCGCTCACCCTCTCTCTCACTCTCCACCTCGCTCACCCTCTCCATCGCTCACCCTTTCTCTCCCTCCCTCTCACCCTCCCCCTCGCTCGCCCTTTCTCTCTCCTTCCCGCTCGCGCTATCTCTCCCTCTCTCTCTCGTCCTCGCTATCCCACTCTCCCCTCTCGTTCTCCCTCCCTCGCTCCCCCCCTCTCCCCTTTCCTTCCATTCCCCTTTCTTTCTCCCAGATCCCTCTCCTATCCTCACTTACTATCTTCCTATATCTGTCATTTCTACACCTAATTTGCTTTCCTTCTTGCACTCTGACATATCTATGATATAATTTATCTGTCAGAGTCCATTATTGAGATTTCTACTATGATTTCAGCAGCAGATGGAGGCTCTACTGGTGATGCTGTTTATCCGCTGTGTCGACCAGCTTCCTACAACACATAATAGTTCAACATCGGGGCAACGCTTTTACTAGATTTTGGGTATTAGGTAATTCTGATCGATGGATTCAATGGTACATTGATCGATAGGCATTTGATTGACTGATCTCACGATGGTACACACTCACAAAGATTATTCAAAACACTTCTGAGCTCTCCCACTCATGCACTCAATTTGTCAAAGAAATCAACAACTGCTCGGTGCCACCGCTTCCGTGTCATTCCAATAAATGGACCATTATCACACGTGCAAACAGCCGTCCCCACCCTAAAACTTGCATATTTATTATCGATAATCTGTGACCGATTACGACGTGGCAATGTATTTGTGCGCCTCAAGACTGTATGGAGGGCATCATCCATTGGTGAAGCGTCGGAACCTTGGTTTCTGATTCAGTCATGCCCATGCACAGGTGTGGTGGTACACGGTGATACAACTTGTTTGTACTAAACCTAGTGACAGATATATCGCCAATCCTCGCTGGGCAGGGAGGACACTACGTGACAACACTACCACATGGCTATTAATACCTGAGTGGAATGTTTATTGAGGGAAAACATGAATGAATATTACGTAGATGTTGGTTAACATAGGAACAACATAATGCTGACAAGTTTAAACATATATTGAGTCAGCCATAATGGCAGGAAGGCCAGGTTTAGTGGCAAATATATAAAACATACTGTGGACATGTAACCATTACCAAATTGAAAAAAATCAACATAGCAGATTGGCATGGAGTATCATAGAGTGTTGTTGCTATAGATTTTTACCAAACATAAATAGTTCTACTTGGCTCGTCAGAATAACTCGTGGAATCTAGAAATAAATTAATAACTGTTCTAAAGTGAGTTCGGCCAGCTGATATCCTGTGCATGAAGGACCAAGTCTTTGGTTTTATTCTGTTGAAAAATAGAGATGCTGACTGTTAGAGGCCCAGATAGCTGAGCCTGGCTCGGCCACTTTAATATCATGGTAGTGAAGGTTGACTGTGGAATCTTGTTTCCAGCAACATTCTTGGTCCGTGAGGAGCTGGCCGATGAGACGTAGAGTGGGAAATATAGAGATCATCATGTCAGTGAGATTTAGGGAGAGGCTTTACAAGGCTTGGTATTTCGTCTCAACTGGAGCGTCCCAGCTGGCTGTGCTGAGGTCCGGTTGGGAAAGGCTGGCTCCGTGTCGGCTCATCTCCAGCTCTCTGGTCGCCATCTTGAGATCGCCGACTGACTGAACCCGAGAGTATTGGTCTAGAGGTGCGTAGTAGGGTGTGGGCAACTGGATGTCTTGCTGCTGACTCGGCACTGCTTCGCTGTACATGGCTGGCTGACCGATAGGCTGACTTAGGTAGCTCTGGTCGTAGCCATAGTTTGTGGAGTATTGTGGGTAGCTGTACTGGTCCACGTATGTCTGCAGAACTTGAGGAGGGTTGTAATGCTCGGGCATTGCCGCCACATGGCTCATGTCGGCAGACGCCTGGCGCATCGGTGGTGACCAGCTTGTCGGCTGCTGAACTGGACTGTTCTGGCTACTGCATAGGGCGCCAGTCGACTCTGAAATGAAGAAATATGTGTTTTTACCAGCTTGTTGCTTCGTAGCTGTCATACTGAGTTAATCCTGACTAGTCTTGCGGAAGGCTGACAAGTGTTTGTATACAAGTCTCTTGGTAACTAGGCTCGCCCGAACAGGAGCCACCATCATTTATGTCCCGAGACGTTTGCTTTATGTGGCGCCTCAATAGCACCTCTTGTCGGGAGCTGAAGAGCCTTTCGTCATCAATCAAATTTATGGGTGCTCTGACTGCGCTGTAGCCATTAATTTCATTTGTTCCTTTTTTCTCTAATTATCAATGATACTGTGAGATGCAGAAGGTTTTGGTACTAACCGTTGTTGGTGTTTAAGTTCAGAGGCTGCGACTGGGGAGAAGAGGAGTTGATGTCATAGATGGAGCCCGTGGGGCTAGCTGCTCCAGAGCTGCTGGCAGATGGAGATGGCTTCCCACTCGTCAATGAGTTCTTGCTGATCGATGTGTTCAACTTCGGCCTGGGTTTGGGGATGGAGATTTCCTGACTGCCACCAGTCTTGACCTGCTGCCGGCACTTGGCTCTGCGATTTTTGAACCATACCTATGTGAAGAGAATATAGCAGTGAGACGCAGTGATCCTAACGTGTTTGGGATTGATAATCGCTCATTAATGTCTCTCGATGGAGACGACTGGCTCCCAATGAAAAGTAGCTGTCAGTTTTAATGCTCTCTGGTCAAATGCTTGATCGCAGATAAGAACTTTGGTGAGCAGGCGTGAGTAATCATTCTTCGTCGCATACGCTCTTGTTGATCAAAAGGCAAGAAGTGTTTACCGCATCCGAATAAGCTAATCGTATGGACTGCGTACCTGAACCCTTGACTCCGGTAGGTTGATCTTCAGTGCCACTTCCTCCCTCATAAAGATGTCAGGGTATCTGGTCTTTTGAAACAGCTCCTCCAGGACATCCAACTGCTGTCTAGAGAATGTTGTTCTTTCCCGTCTCTGCTTTCTTGCTGGAGTCACCACTGCTCGTAGGAAAGAAAGCCATTGAATTAGTTGTGCACACCGGTTGCTACGGTGACTGATTTGTCATCATTGGTCAGTCAAGATGGAGAGGGCTTCGGTCATGTTTCACTGACTGTAGACAAGATCACTATCAGACTGGAGAATATGGTCCGAAATCAAGTTCTAATGACTTCATAATGGCTGCAAAGGTACATTAACTTGCCCTACACAGATTCTGTTATTGTACTGCCTTCCACGGCAACTACACCAGACATGCTTACAGTTATCGATGCATCATTGAAAGGTGATGGGTCAATTAGTTTTGTGAATTGGAACTTGCTCCAATGACCAAAAACTATCGAGGGCACACGCCTAGTCTACGCCTCAGCTCTACCATAAAAATACTGCAAAGAATTGTGCACACTTGGAGTGAAGGTTCTGATGGTGAGACACTGCGCAACTTGCTCTGGGTGTTGACAAGACACCATAAAATGAGAAAGGATTTCATTCTATGTTTTATCTTTCATTCCTCCATTTCACTTTAATTGGTACTAAATCTGAAGTGCATTTTTCTTAAAAGAGCTATTGGAATTGGCATTGCAAAGTAGCTCCTTTTGACAAGTCTGAAAGAACGGATACACATCGGAAGGTCTCTGTTCGTAGCAACCACCTGCACCTCTGTAGCAAGGCTAATGAGCTGGTGAGAACTTCATCTATGAGCATGAAATTGTCTCTCCACGCCTGAAGACACTGGACGGAAAATCGTTAGAACAACTGCTATGAAGGCCCATTAGCTCTTTTATGCACCATGTCCCAATGCAAACATAATGCATCACTGATCGCCCCGCAATAAAACACTGACAAAACATCCTGCCATGTTCTCCGCACGGCAGCAGCTCCTCGGACGACTATCAAGTTCATCAACGATTTCTGCCCCTGTGTTGCAATGCCTCAGTCAGCCGTCTTAATGAGTGCCTAACGAACCTTTGAATTTTAGGGCAAGTGCTGACTGGAAAATAGGTTGTCAACACTGTATGTGTTCACCCGCATCTGGTGCTAAGTTTGCCTGGCAGTTGGCATCAAAACAGACACTGTTGCATCGGATTCCAAACGATATGTAAATGTGGACGTTGTTTGTTTTTGTAAAGCTTTACATATCTGGCTGCTATAGGAGTTTTCTGAAATCGATAATCCCAAATGAATGCCAATGATGAATTGCCAACAGATTAATACACTGACTTCTGAACTGACAACTGTCCAATGCCTATCTTACGCATCTTACATCAAGGATTCTCACACACTGCAGCTGAATGGGTAATCCCTTATAAATGCCATAAGATGGTCTTCCATAGCATAGCGGTACCCTAATCCTTCCATGGAGGAATTCTAGTTCTTGCTACAGATGCACAGCTGGCTGGAGAAGAGGGCAACCGGCTTCAACATAATCTCATCCTTCTGGCGGATAACAAGTCTGATGGATGGTTCAGGCGGTTGTAACACCTGGTCTGCCCCAGAGTGGTCAGGAAAAGCAGAACTCAAAAACCCATCTGTGGATGAGGGATTGGTGGACACAGGCAGGCCACGAGGCGCGGTAGATATGAGCAGACATGAAGAGTTGAGCCCGGAGCACCTGCAACCAGCTGTGAAGATTGGTGTGTGGCTGGGTTACAGACATGACGTTGCGGTAGAACCGAGGAGGCACTGAGTGCATGGGTGCCATCAAGAAATAATCAGCATATTATTGACAGCAGTGTAACAGTGTAATGATAGAGAGAAATTCCAGACCTTCGGCATTCGATAGTTTAGAATAATGAGTCTGTGTTCAACTGATGGATAGATGCATGAATTTCACGTTAAGTCACAAAAAACTAGAAAAAAGCTTCAAATATCACGTTGGCCATACTCATAGGAACTCGTGTAGTAAAGTTGCAGCCAATATTTGACATCAAATTTAAAATCGTGCCAACATATAATATCGAACACCAGGTGATAAAGCTGATGGAAACATGCGTATTCGTGTTCCATACATTTCATGGGCAGACAGAAGTAGTGTCAACGATTATCGCTTTACACTCCAAATTGATGCAGAGAAATAGAAATTGAAATCGATTGGCCAGTTCATTCGATTAGCGCTATTTGGAAGTACCGAATTTTGATTGATTTAAGCATCTCATCATCATTTGTCAATCACAGGCTTTACTTTCGGTACAGAGTGAATAACGCTGTGTCTTCGCCAGCCAATGTATGAATGGAGCAGTCAGACTACGACCTCTAATGATATTCGACTAATTTGTCAAAAGTATGTAAAACAGATAGGCGCGAGGGAGCAGCACCTGTGGATGGTGAAGCCGAGAGAGGAACCGAGTGCACAGCTAGCTGTAACCGACGGATAACATCACAGAAAGAAGGAAGTGACAGGAAGTGAAGTGAATGACACAAAAGGACAATATTTATGCTCAACATATAATTAGATATCGATGCCGTAAAAGTGAGATGTCATTGCTTTGTTGTCGCCGTGGTAACTTGTGCTTACTCCCTTAGATGATGTCACATGCACTAGGTTGGCTTTCTAACAGATGCTATAACTTGACGTTGAGGTAGTGTGATGTGAGTGATGACACGACAGGCAAGGTTTGCACTGAACAGAAGAAGAGGAAGCCTGTCTCCTCCCTCAGTCAGTTGAGAGAGTGGCAGTCAGTAACTACTAGTGTTGCTATGAGTGTCGGAAATGCGTGTTTCGCGTAACGCTGCTGCTGGATGAGTCTTTGCTCTTAAGGTGCAGGAAGGTGTTACTTGTACTGTGAGACGTGATGGCCTGTGATGTCACGTGGAATTTGGTGTCAGTTTGCCTTGTTAAATTGGAATGGTGCAATGAGCGTGTTGCCTTGAAATTCACTGCCAACGACTAGCACCGGTTAGTGTAAGTTTTCTTACTCTGGAAAGGTGCCATGTTACAGCACGCGGTTGCCATTGTTACGTTACGTAAACGACTCGAACGAGTCCTAAACGTACAATTGAGATTAATGAAGTTTGAAATTGTGAACTGCTATGAGGAGATTCAACAGTCATTTAAATCGTATTTACCCTTATTTCAGCTCAATTAATCACGGAAATCTCCATTCAGACAAGCCCAGTGCAGACGCCCGTGTCGGAGACTGTGACGCAGCCCTAGATTGTGAGGCGGCCCTAGATGGCGGACAGCAGGTTGTTTAAGCCCAATGAAATAAAGTACAGTCTCACCGTTGTGGTAGCTGCCGTTTCCGGCCTGTCCATAGGGGTTGATTGCCTGCTGCATGATGTCCATCGGAGAGCTGGTGGGTGCGAAGCCTCCGGCTGCGAGACTGTTGATCTGGTATGAGGAGAGTTTACTGGTGACCCCAGCTTCTATTGGTGAGTGGTATCCCATGCTATGCATGTTGTATGGATAATTGGAGAAGGCAGTAGTACTCATCATCTGGCTGTCTGAAGACACAAACAAGATAAATTAATACATGAACTGTAAGAAAACTGATACTGAGTTTGATGGATAACTTACCTGAAATAGCGGAGCAGTAATATCTCGTAATATCTGATACTAGAGCGGTATGAGGTACTGGTATACAATGCGCTATCTTGGAGTCTAATACAAGGAGAGGGCTGTGCAGTGACAATATTATATCATTACAGACCTGCCAAACGGCTTCCAGCACCTCCGCCACTTCTTGGTCACACTTGACTCGCTCCATCCCTCGCAATCTGTGGCACTCAGACGTTTAAGCAAGCATTCAATTGACAAATCTGTGGGTGGGCTATTTGTCATCCAACGCTCCGGCTTTGTACGCGTCTCTCGGTGTCACTGCTCTGCCCTATTTGCACTCCGTTACAACTTGTGTGCACTGCTAAACATAGACTGTCAACCCTCAATGCATCTAATCTGTCACATTGCTTCCCCTCTGACATTCACGGCTCTCTGCAGATGGGATTAACAAACAATCACATCTATTTGCCACTCTGCGGCAGGCAACATGGGTCTATGTAGTAAAACTATTCTCTCAATCTTAAAAACAACAAGAGAGTAAAATTGATGGCATAGGGATTATATAGCAGTTATTACTAGAGAAAGGGAGGGATAGAGAGAAGAAATATTGATTAGAGGAGAGACAGGGGGAGAGATATGTAAAAGTCTGCTGCCACCGGGATTCGAACAGCGAGTCTCCCGCTTGCAAGACAGGCAGGCTAACCACTACACCACAGCAGCTTACACTACACGACAAGATAGGGTAGAGGGAGGAGAGGGGTAAAGGGAGGGAGAGAGATAGAGGGCAGAGAGAGATAG